>Ga0307488_10000835_pt1 | contig 25669 bp, 22 predicted proteins | sample SB02metaG_FD_202248 | JGI IMG/M metagenome (GOLD analysis project Ga0307488, IMG submission 202248) | Sea-ice brine microbial communities from Beaufort Sea near Barrow, Alaska, United States - SB 0.2 | ecosystem: Environmental > Aquatic > Marine > Coastal | place: USA: Alaska | collected... | reverse complement strand
TATGTGGATTCACTTTGTGCTTAACGTCACTGCTGTATATTAAAAGGTCTCCTGATTTCTTGATTGGTTGGTCGTCATAAAAGAAAAACTCTCCTCCTTCAAAGTCTGATGGATCTGACAGCAACATGGTGGCTGTGTGTGTACACCACGTCATGTGTTGGTTGTTCCCTGTGTCCGTGTGCCAGTCGTGACCTCTTGGGTTTTGTTCGACCAAACAATAGGCAGGGTATAACGTAGACACGTCAGCATAATCTTTGACAAGGTCTACAAGTCTAGAGATCTCAGGTTCCGCATAGTCCCGTGGTCCTACGCCCTTGGGGAACTTACGAAGCTCTTGTTCACTGAGGGCATCGTGCAAGATGATACGCACAGCTAGGCTCCTTGTTTTGCAGCCTCAATGAACGGCAACTCAGCGCAGTTGGCAAACCAAGAAGTAATTTCTCCTGTTTTCATTTTGTGGTTCATTATGGTTTGGACAATTTCGTAAGGAGGACACTCAGTTATTTGTTCTGCCTTAGAGTCATAAGAACCATCAGGCAGTGTAACGACCACAAGAAACAAAAGTTTACTAAGTACCATTAAGTCCATGAGTGTTTCCTTTAGTTCCTATTTTTAACTTAGTACTTGAGGGTGCTTGCCATTGTGCATGTGAGCTAGTTTTTCTACTCCATGTTTTAGACTAGATAGGTCTGCTTGTATAGTAGCTAGCTCACGATACCTTCGTTCCATTGTTGCAGGGTCCATCATTGTTGATAACACTGAAAGTCGTTGGTGTTGCATTTCAATTTTTGTCTCAAGTACGTCTACTCTTTTGTCGATGCTTCTTAGTCTTTTCTCTATGTCCATCAGTGTTGTTAGTATAACCTTGATTTGCATTTTACCTACGGCAGCAGCGCCAGCTACGCTGAACAGAATACCTGCCAAGGTAACGATCAATCTTATGTCAATCGCACCTTCCATGGATAAACATCCTTTATGTTGAGGTTAGCCACCCCCTGCTGCAATAGCGTCAATAAATGGGGTCATGTCTTCGGTCGTCCAAATGTCTCGTACTAGCGATCCTTTTAGATGATCTACGTTACGCTGTAGGACCGTAGGGTCGTCTGTGTAGTCGTCAGGCGAGGCGACCACAGCGTTAATGAGGTTTACAGAGTCCATCGACGCACTGTAGTGCCGGGCAATGTCTTCTGCTGTCATTTCGATTTCTTCTTCTGGCATTACATTATTCCTTTTCTACAGGGGTTGGGTTTTCAAGCGAGTTAGTCAACATGCCAACAAACGAATCACGAGCGACTTGCAATTGATCTACGTTGAACCGCGCGGCCATTAGCTTTTGGTCCAGATCAGCCACATGGTTGACCATAACAATCTCTTGATCGCTCAGGTCTTCTACGTTGTAAGGCTTGTCGTTCACCGTGATGGTTTTTTTCTCGTCGTCAGTCATTCTAGTTACCTTTGGTGTTGAAATTTTAAAAGTTAGCTACTTTAAACCACTGTCAGACCAGCAGGTTGTACCGCTGCGAGTTCCTCTGGGGTTGTAGCTGCGTCAATAGCAGGGTCACTAGGAGCGTCACGAAGAGCTTGTTTGTCTGCAACAATTTCTGTTGTGTCAGCACCCATCTCCAGTGCTTTCATAAAAGCTGTGTCAAGTGACTCTAGTGGCTCTGTGCGTGCCGTGCGGATCTTGTCACGCCAGATGTCCCGTGCTGCCTCCATGTCCACAGAGATAAGCCCTGTTCCAGAATTAGCTTCCCAAGCATTACGGAAAGTACGTTCTGCTGGTAGTGTGTAGTCAGCGGCGTCGTAGGTGGTAGCGCCTATTTTAATAAATATTTGTTTCATGCTGAAAGTCTCCATGCGTTACGGAACGACCTGTCAGATGGCACGTCCTCTGTTTTGACAATCTTGAACATTGGTCGGTTGTACTCTTTCGACCAGATGTGGCGAGGGATGTCTTTCATAATGAGATACTCAATAGCCTCTTCTTCTGTAAGGGGGCCAATTCGAGGTGCAGTCCGTTGTGCCGCGTGTTTCTCTGGGTCAGGCTGAAATGTGTCGTGTCGCCCTTCTGCAATTGCTTGCTGCTCATCGTCCTGCAAAGCCCAGTAAACGGAGATGGGTGGTAGTAGCCCAGCCTTAGCTTCTTCAAGCCATTTGTCATTAGGGGCAAGCACCGTTGCAGGTTGCTCTGGCTTCTCTGGGTCTTCAAAGATTACTCTGTAATTGCCCATCAGTCTAATTTACCACACTAAGCGAGTAATCACCAGCGTCTGCAGGAATACCATTAGCAGGGTTGCCCATAAGAATCCGAACAGCAGAAGTACTCTTTGTTACAGGTATTTTTGTATTTGTGCCAGTAGGGACTAACCCAAATTGAGTGAATCCACTAACATTTGAAACAGAGTAAGATACGCCATAACCAGCAAGCGCATAACCCGCTGATGAAAGGGCGCTACTAAAGTTAATTGTGTAGTTACCTGTACTATTATCCGTGACACTCGACACATTGCCACTATCCGTAATAGATAGAGTGGTGCGTGAGTCAAAATTCACCCAAGCCTTAATAGTGCCTTCACCCACCTCGATGCCTGTGAGAGCAGAGCCATCGCCTGCAAAGGCTGTAGCTGTTACCGTGCCGACGACACCGAGGGCTGTGGAAGGCGAACTCGTACCAATGCCTACGTTGCCACTGCTGTTGATGCGCATGTGTTCTGTGCCATCAACACGCATAATCATGTCAGAATTTGCGGCAGTATTACCCGCATCAGCATCAAGGATCAGCGACCCATCAGTACTGCCAGTGCGTACTAAACAATATCCACCACCAGTGTTTGTCAGACGAATGCGGGGATCGGCGGATGACAAATCAAGAAGGTCAGACGGCGAACTCGTCCCAATACCTACGTTGCCATTATCAATATAAAAATCAACGCCAGGTATTCTAACATCCGTGATAGTCCCACCACCGAGTGTGATCTCGTTAGATACACTGGCTGAGGATGGTGCTGCGTCGTGGCCAATGATGGTGTTGTTGCTGCCGGTTGTCAGTGAGAAACCAGCAGACGTGCCGAGAATTGTATTGTCAGCGCCTGTAGTTACGTTACCGCCTGCTATGTAGCCCATAATGAGGTTGAAGGCACCACTGGTTAAATCGTAGCCAGCACTATGACCAATAGCGACATTACTATTACCAGTAAGAACACCTAAGCCAATTGCGGTACGGCCAATAGCGATGTTGCTATCGGCAGTAGTTGCGTTATAGCCTGCCCTGAAGCCCATAAAGTTGTTGTATTCGCCACTGGTTAAATCCTGACCTGCGTCGTGGCCAATAGCGGTGTTACCATCGCCAGTAAGAATACCACCGGCCATAACAGAACGGCCAATAGCGATTGTATTATCGGCAGTAGTTGCGTTTTGTCCTGCATTATAGCCCTGAAATATGTTGTAGGCACCACTGGTTAAATCGTTACCAGCTAGACGACCAATAGCGGTGTTATCCGTGCCGGTAACAACGCCTGTCCCCATTGGAAAATAACCAATAGCAATAGAATAATCCGCCGTTGTTGCGTTAGCACCTGCATTATAGCCCATAAAATTATTATAGGTGCCGCTGGTTAAATCGTTGCCAGCTACACGACCAATAGCGGTGTTATCAGTACCCGTCATAACACCTGAGCCAATTGCGGCATAGCCAATAGCTATGCCATAAGTAGCGGTAGTTACAAATTCCGCTGCTTGATATCCAGAGAATATGTTTCCCGTACCTGTCGTTACGCCCCTTCCGGCTTGGAAGCCCATAAAGTTATTGCGGGAGCCACTGGTTAAATCCTGACCTGCGCCATAGCCAATAGCGGTGTTATCAGAGCCAGTAAGGACACCTGTGCCAAGAGCGTATCTACCAATACCGACATTATTATCGCCAGTAGTTGCGTTAGCGCCTGCTCGATGGCCAGTAAAGACGTTGTAGGCTCCGCTGGTTAAATCATCACCTGCTAGATAACCAATAGCGGTGTTGTCAGTGCCAGTAAGGACACCTAAGCTAATAGCCTGTCTACCAATAGCGATTGTATTTATAGCAGTAGTTGCGTTAGCACCAGCGAAATAACCTATAAAATTATTGTAGGCACCACTGGTTAAATCATGACCGGCTATTCGACCAATGGCAGTGTTATCAGTGCCAGTCATAACACCAGTACCAATTGCTTCATAACCTATGGCTATGCCGTAATTAGCAGTAGTTGCAAATTCCCCCGCTTCTTGGCCCTGAAATATGTTGCCATTGCCGGTTGTTATGTTAGCGCCTGCTTGAAATCCCGAAAGAATGTTGTGACTACCGCTGGTTAAATCGTAGCCAGCCCCGTTACCGAAAGCAATATTATGGTCCCCAGTAAGGACACCTAAGCCTAATGCGGACTGACCAATACCAATACTATAATCAGCGGTAGTTGCGTTAGTGCCTGCCCCATAGCCAGCAAAGAAGTTGCGTATGCCGCTGGTCAAATCTTGGCCCGCAGCACGACCGATGGCTATGTTTTCAGTGCCAGTAAGGACACCTGTACTAATAGCTTGATAGCCTAGAGCAATATTCGTTGAACCAGTAGTTGCGTTAAAGCCTGCTTGGAAGCCCTGAAATATGTTGTTCGCGCCTGAAGTTAAATCATAGCCTGACTGATAGCCTATAGCAGTGTTGTAATTACCTGTTGTTATTCCCGAGCCCATTGCTTGAGAGCCAACAGCAATAGTTCCAGAAGCAGTTACGTTAAGGCCAGCATTATATCCCAAGAAAAGACCGTCAGTGCCAACAGTAATATCTTCACCAGCTTTATATCCCAAAGCGGTGTTGTTGTTGGCTGTCCCATCATCATTGGCTAAAGCTAATGCGCCTACCGCAGTCGATGATGTATCAGAGAATCCTTCAGGGACACCAAGGTTAGTACGAGATGTGATGACGTTGTTTAAGTCAGACAGATTGTTAGTAGCTAGAAGAAAGTCAGTTGTGTTAGCTACCGCAGCTGACCCTAAACCAAGGTTAGTTCTTGATGTGGCGGCGCTGCTTACGTCAGACAAGTTCTGTGCAGCTAGTAGATCACCCGATCCTTCCCCAGAAGCACCCGTCTGTCCTTGTGGACCCTGAGCGCCTGTGTTGCCTTGTGGTCCTACGAGACCTGTGGTCCCCTGTGGTCCCTGTATGCCTGTAGCACCAATTGGTCCTGTAGACCCAGTAGCACCTTGTGGGATCGTAAAGTTAAGAACCGCTGCGGCAGACGTGCCACTGTTTGTTACAGTAGCTGACGTGCCCGGCAGGCCTGTGCTTGTAGAAGCTACAGTTACCGTAGCGGCTGCACCATCAGACCCGTCTGAACCAGCAGCACCAGTAGATCCTTGAGGACCAGTTGGGCCTGTGGGACCAGCAACACCCGTAGGGCCTGTAGGACCAGTAGCACCAATAGAACTCAGCCAAGAAGATCCCGACCAAACATAAGTCGTGGTGTCGGTCGTATTATAGTAGAAGTCACCCGTAACCAACGCAGTACCGTCGTCTCGTACAGAAGGCGCAGAGGTCTTAGGATCAAGGAACCTTTGGGTCTCTTGTGCCGAAACGTCTAAAGATTCCTGAGACAGATAGAAAGCTTGAAGGCTATCGTCATCTAGGATCTCTTCGCTAAGCACACCGCCTGATTGGTAATCAACAAGACGTTGGGCCGGTGATGTTTCTCGTTGGATAACAACATTAGCGCCTGCCGATGGAGTAGCAGACAGTTGAACTCGTGAGCCTGAGACCCAAACAATAGAAGCATCCAGCGTGCTGTCTACATAGACCTTAATGTGGCTCTGAGACAGATATGGAAACGTCACGTCAAAAAGATCTGTAGATCCAGATGCCGTGTATACGTCGCGTGAATATGCCATTTGTTTTTGTCCTTTAAGCTATTTCTTTAACGAAGATTTTAGGAAGATCGTGGCTGTTTTCACTACTCACCACCACCGCCATCTGCTGTCATTGTTTTAGTCAACGTCAAAGTTAGTGTTGAACCTGTTATAGAACCCGACAAAGAAACACTACGAACTGGCGCAACGGTTCCGCTGGTGGTGGTGTTATTGATTGTCACAGCGGTGACACCGTTTGGTACTGCCCAAGTGAATGAACCATCACCATCAGATCGTAGAAATTGTGATGTTGTGCCGTTGCCTGTGACGTTTAGCTGAGTAGCGCCTACTGAACCAGCAACTGCATTTGCTTGCTTAACTCGTAGGGGCGTCATGCCTTTAGTGTTGTTTGTTCCTGCCTCTGCTTCAGCTTGTGAGGCAATAGCTGCATCGTTACCTGAATCACGTATTTTATCCCAAGCGTACCAAGTAGAATTATATTTAGTCCGCTGGTATGATCCCCCACCGTTATACGTTTGGTAATGTTGGTAGACCATATTGCTCTTAGCCTGCACAGACAGCATCCCTGCGAGTGCTACTGGATAGTTACTTCCGCTCGTAGCGTTGGCATTAGAATTCTGGTGAAAGTAGCCGTTTGTGGTGTAGGTGTTTAAGTCAACATTTCCGCCAATAGCAACGGCAGCAGTACCTGTTGGGCCTTGAGCACCAGTAGCACCTGTTGGCCCTGTAGGCCCACGAGGTATCGTGAAGTTCAAGATAGCGTTTGTAGAAGTACCAGCGTTAACAACAGAAGCATTTCCGCCAGCTGCGCTTGTTGTCGTGGTTCCAACAGCAATAGATCCTTCCTCTGCAATGTCCCACACTTCCTGTGTCAGATAGAAAGCTTGCAGGCTGTCGTTGTCTAAGATCTCTTCGCTGAGAATCGCGCCGCTCTGGTAGTCCACAAGACGTGCTGTTTGAGACGTAGACCTAACTAGAAGAACAATGGCACCACTAGCTGGAGCCGTAGAGAACCTGATCTTCTGTGAGTCTGTGGTGAACGTGTAGTCGTCTGGGTTTGTCTTAGTGATACCATCGACCTTAACGACCACATGAGACGCTTCGATGTAAGGGAACGAGATAACAAAGTCCGTCGTAGAACTGTCGCCTGTGTAGCTGTCTTTTGCGTATGGCATTAGTTCTACTCCGAGTTTAAATTGCTGAGGGCGTCGATGACGATTTTGAAAGGAACAACCCTACCTAGGTTTTTAACAGCGCGACCACCGTCGCCTGATATTGCGTTTTGCGCTGCTGATACAGTATTATCAAGCGCGCCTCCAACTGGTCCGGCAAGAAGCCCTGTGATAGGTGCGTCGCCGTATCGACCTTGGCTCATTGGAATACCAGTTAACTCAGCAACGACAGCCACAAGAGCCGCCGTTGGTTGGCTTGCGAATGCTGTTAGTCCTGATCGGTCAATGATGTCATAACCCCATTCGGCTTTGGTGCGCTCTTTGACTTTACCGTCTCTGATGAGATCTTTTGCAACAAGAACCATGCTACCAAGGGCAGCCACATGTGCCAAGTACAAGAGAATCTCTGTGTCTTTGAAATTCAGCCCACGCTGTATGGCAGGCAATATGGTCTTAGGGACCGCAACGAACCCAAAAGTTTGGAACTGAAACACTGTTTTCCAAGTTGGTTCAGCCATGAACAAAGGCTTATCACCAACGCCTGGAGTAGTAATCGCTTGGTTAGCGTTACGCATCATGGCTGTTTGGAGTACCTTTACGGCCTGATCACCGTCAGGGCCTGCTTCGTGCCAACGATGCCAATCTAGTTCGAACACACCCTTGTTGTTTACAGGTGGGTACTTGTCTATCATCTTCTTGATGAGAGCCATGTTTTCTCGATCTAAGTTAAAGCTAGCGTACTTGGCAATAAGCTTTTGTGCCTTCAGGTCTCCGGCAGTAGCCTTTGCCAATACAGCCTCGTAGTCACCTATGTCTTTGACCAAGTGGTGCTGCATGGCATTTAGAGCTGTTAGCTTGCCGCGTGTGTTCCACCACTGCATAGCGCCGTAGATGGACACACCGTTGGAAAGACTATCCATAGTCCGTCCAAATAGACTCGTTATTGCGTTAAGCTTGCTTCCTTGTTGACCTAAGCCTCCTGACAGACGTTCTTGCTCAACGCCATTCATTGCCATCTGTCTGTTGTTTGTCATCATGCCTTCTAAGTGTGTTACAATGATTTGTAACTCAGACTTGGGCAAGCCTTTGAACATGTCCGCAGCATTACGCATCAACAAAGCGCTGTCAGCGTGATACCCGTTGACCAAAGCCTTCTGGGCAAAGTCAGTAAAAGACCCAATCATAAACCCTGGACCGTGGATAGCATGGGCGTACTGCCTAAGCCTGTGAGCAGACCACGCCATTGTGTTTGCCAAATTGTTGTCTGAATACTTTGGACCCGCACGACCCATGTACTCGTCAAACATTCCTGTAAGAGAAGCTTTAACGTCTTTAGCGTGTGTCTCTAGCTGACGCTTGTATCGATCACTGATGTTAGGATCTCTGATCTTTTCGTTCACAGCCTCAACAGCGTCGTTTACGATCTTAATGGTATCTGTGGTTCCATACTTCATTTTAAGGCCTATCAGTGACGACAGCTCTCTGTTGGTGGCATCCACAGTTGCGTACAGATCGTCGTTCATGAAGCCTCTATCGAACAACTCGTCCAACTCGTCGTTGGTCCACTTGATCTGACGCTTCTTCAAGCGGTTGCTCATGGAGGACTCTACGGCGTCAATAGACCCTGGGAGACGATTGCCTGACGCAATGTCTGACACAAGGCGCTTAACGTACTCGTGGACAGGCGCGTCTTTACCTTTGGCCCGTGCGATCATCCGCGCCTTTTTACTTGGGTCTTCAAGCTTTTCTGATTTAATACGTTTTAGTGTTTCTTCAACTGTTTCAGCTTTGTCAGGTTTACGACCGCTAGTGTCCACACCTTTCTTTTTTGCTTGTTTTTTAGCTTTCTTCGCAGCGGTCTCGTCTAAATTAGCTTGGCGCGTTGTCTCTACACGACGTGCAGTCAAGGCTTTAGCTTTGGCCCGAAAGTCTGCAAGATTAACTGTGTGTTCATCTAGAGCCTTTGTTAGCGCGTCTGTCTTTTTTGTTAAAGCGCTCAGTTCATAACCAAGCACTTTCTGTCTATCATCAAGTCCCTTTTGTTTTTGCGTAAGTCTAGAAAGAATCAGACTATGCTTTGTCTCAAGGTCAAATTTTGCTTTTGCTAGTTCAAGAGGCTTGCGTTGGAGATCGTCCTTTGCCTGTCTTATTGCTTTATGAGCTAAAAACATGTCATCGTAAGCTTCAGAAATGTTTTGGTAAAACCCTTGCCATTTGTTTACTTTTATTAGTCCTTCTTTTGCTTCTTTTAAAGCTTTTATAAAAGGACGGGCTTCAGTGCTTGTGTCAAGAAACGCTTCCATTCCAACACGCTGTTCTTCTACTAAAATACTAAGTTCGTTGTCTATTTGCTGTTTTTCTAATTTTACAGTTTCTTGTTCTGCTTTTTTTGCAGCCGCTTCTCTAAGACTTTTTTCTTTTATAATAACTGCTTTTTGAATTTCAGTCTTTTTAATATCAGTGTTTGTTTTACCAGTTAGTCGAGCAGCCTCGACAACCAAACTCTTTGAGTCGTTTTTAGCTTGAATCGCTTTTTCTAGTTCTATCTCAGCTTCTAGAAGAGCGCGCTCGTACACGTCTCCAGACCAAGACTCAAGAATATCAACCTTTGCTGCCAGTCCTGTCTTGGTGGTGTAGTCAACACCGTTGATGGTGATGTCTTGTTTGCCTAGAACTGCAAACTCGTCAGGCGTGATGGCCCCACCAAAGCCGTCAATGTCGTTTAGAAAATCTTCCGTTGGATCATCCAGAAACTTACGAAGCAGTATCTCTTCAAAGCCCGCACGATCAGCAGCCACAGCGTCCCTAAGATAGATGTGAGCCATGACATAGTCTTTGCCTAAGAGCTGCTCTGGGGGAACTTCAAGAACGTTAACAAGAGCATCTTCAGAAGCTTTGTGGAAAGCATGAAGATCGTCGGCCATAGTTTTAACACCAGCCAATATCTTTTCAGTGCCCTTATCGCCAAACCGTGCTTTAAGCTTCTTTACATCTGCATCTGCAATAGGGTTAGCCTCGTCGTATCGCATTGCTGTCATACGAACTAACGCAGCGATCTCTTCTTCTTGTAGATGACCCTCGGTCTTGATGTATACCTTTTTACGAGGATCTCCTGTGAAGACCTTCTTAGAGTCATCAAGAAACCTTAGTGCGTCGTCCTTAATCTCTTGTCGTGACAGTCCTGCTCGTGTTGAGGCTCCGCCAGACAACCTCATGATTTCGGAAGCTTTTTCCTTCTGAGCAATAGCAAACTTTGTGTGTGTAAGTTCACCCATTGCTTTTATATCACTAGCTGTGATTCCTGGAGATTTGCCTATCCCAGAATCTTTAAACAGAACACCGCCTGATTCTGTCAGCTTTTGCACAACGTCTCGTGCTTCACTGATGGGCGACTGTAAAATACGAAGTTTAGGAATAACTCTGGACATCAACCGACCCAGACGGCCTATGTTTAAAATTTCAGGGGCCTCTACAGCTTTAACCTGAGCAGCACCAGCTGTGCTTGGGCCTGCGTTTAGATCAACGGCTTCATCAGGACCAACGCGACCAGTAGGTCTTTGAGTTCCTGTAGGAAGACCGTTTTCAAACTGGCTAATAGGAGCGTTACGGTCGATGTGGACCGTGTTGCCTGCTTCGTCTGGATAGGAAAGTATTGATTTGTAAGTAGGATCATCACCCAATTTAGAGTACGTCGTTACGAACGTACCATCAGGCTTCTCTACTCGGCTTACCCTAAGACCGTCTGCCTGTGCAGACCCTTCCTGCATGATAACAAATTCTTCAGGTGCGTCGTGTCTGAGCGGATTATTAGGGTTCTCTGGGTGTAGAACGTGTCGCTTGCTTAGAACACCAGACAGGCCACCAATAGCACCACCAAACAGGCCACCAGCTGCCACACCGTAGACAGACTCCATCATGGTCCGTTGGTCTCTTAGGTTCTGTAGAACAACTTCTTGACTAGCAGTTACACCTGCACCGAAGAGAGCCGTGCGGCCTACGCGAGTTAATGTCGCTGCCTTAGCCCCAATGCCGAAGACAGGAATCAAAGTCGGAAGATCTAAGAAAGCCAAGCCCATGCCAACAACCATGCCTGCGGTTGTTCCTTCTTGCATGATGCGTCGGTCTTCTAGTTCTTTACGATACTTTGTAGCTCGTGCTTCAAACTGTTCTGGAGACCACACATCATTAAACTCTCCGCTGTAGATGAACGGCAAGACATCGCTATAAGTTTCTTCGTTTTCTTTTGCAAAGGCTAGAGGATTAAAACTTTTGTCTACGACGTAGTTGCCTGGGCTGTCTTCGTAAACACCAATATCAAGCAGGCTACCGATGATTGTCTCTTGTCGCCATATGGCACCAGCTGTCTCCATAGTCGTAGGACTATTAGACAATGGTTCGTTGAAGTTATTAAATCTATCAGCAAGATACTGCGACACGAACTGTTGTTCTGGGGTCACCGTAGGTCCAAAAGGAGTATCTTCAGCCATTTCTACTTGTACTTCCTCTTAGCTGTTTTAGCAGACTTCTTAAAGTCCTTGGCTGTAGGAGCGCCTTTAGCTCCCGCCTTACGCATAGTCTCTTTAGATCCAGCGGCAATGCGCTTACGCTTTGCGTGGATGTTTGCATAGAGCCCAGGTTTTTTCATTAGATTACCTCGCGTTCTTAACCATTGAAGCACCAAAGTACATACCGACGATGGCGCTAAGGAGATGAGTATCTAGCGGCGTTAGGATCAATCCGCTCATTGCGCGCCACACTGTTTCCTCTTGTCCTGAGAAGAACAAGAAGCCAGGGTGCCACTCTGTGTACCCTACGGTCACAGGGATCTCAGGCCAAAAGACCGGAACGACCTTAGGCCATACGATCACAGCGCCTACAGCTGACAGGGCGATGATACGACGTGTGACTTGGAACCCTTTGTTCTCATAGCGTCGCGCTACGTCTGTAGCTTTGGTCTTTGCTGCAAGTCCATCGATGGAGCGTTGGAAGGCCTCTTGTTTAGCTTTAGCACTTTGGCCCCATAGGGTCATGACGCCAGACATCAGGCTTGAGCCCAGCATGGTTATTAGTTCTAAAGGTAAACCACCCATGATCTACTTCTCTAGCTTACCTAAGTTAATATTAAAGCCTGCACCTTCTCCTTCACTAGAGCCAAACAAAGCTGCTGCTCTACGGACTAGACCATAGGTTCCTGTCTTAGGATTGTCATAGTAATTTTTAAGATTCTTAATCTTGTCTTTAAGGGTTGGATTAGCCTTTTTGAATTTTTCAGAATCATTAAAGTTAAACCTATCTTTTATAATGATCTCGTCATCCTCATTAATGTACCAAGTGAAAGCACCTAAGGTAGTTTTTAAAAGCATTTCAGGATTAGTGAAGTGTGACTTATCAATATTACCGTCATATTTTACACCTTCTACACCAGAGGGGTAATCTTTGTACTCTATAACCCCTTTCCTTTTGTTACTTCCAGCTATCTTCTTAAGGATATAGGCTTTAGCTGTAGCTTGGGTCTCCTTAGACAGGAAGTCTTCATTACGCATTATCTTTGTTTGGTCAATACCTAGTTGGTTATATAAAACATCTCTTACCATAGCTCTAGCATTAGAAGGGACAAGTTTATTAAAGGCAGATTCAGTTGTGTATCTAATTTTTTTAGTAGAGTTTTCTAAGTTAACCTCACCAACTAAAGACTCACCTGTTGACTCCTGGTCAATACTAAGCCCCTCAGGTCTACGAGGAATGACACCACTCTGCATAAGTTTCTCAGCTACTGACTGAGCTTCTTCGTCTGACCCTAGACCTAAGGCAGACCTGATTGAAGATACAACACCACCTAGCATACTGCCTTGAGTAACCTCAGCGCCTACCTCAGGACGTAGGAACGGACGACCCTGTGAGTCTGAACTGTTCCTGAGTTCTTCAGCAATTTTCAGAAGGTCTTCATCTGATACTTTTTTAAAACCTTCCCATGTCTTTTTGAGAGCCGAAATAGCTGCTTTACCTGTCTTGTTTCCTAGTGCTTTTTTACCAATATGCATAGCCATTCTGTCTTGTAGCTCAGGTGTGAACACCTCAGATCCGTCTAGCCCCATTTGTTTCATGGCTGTTTTCAACGTGGTTCCTACAATTTGATATTTCCCCATAGGCGTTGAGGTATAACCTTTTTTACGAGCATAACTGTCTTCAGCAAGTCGTGGCTTTACCCATCTTCCGTAATCGTTAGACGGCCTAGAAAAAGTAACCAGCTCGTCTAACGTCATTTCACTTACTTTTACGTCAGAGAACTCTGTAGAATCAGCATTAGCGTATAGCGTGTTATACCCACCTGTTCCCGATTCTACCTTGTCTATTGCTTGTATAAAGACAGGAGCAAACGGCGCACCGCCCCCAACACCATCAACGCCTGCTGCTATATTCGCAGGCACTTCCAGATCTTCCATCTGGGCCTCTGGATCAAAGTTCGCAAGGAAAGCGTTGATTGGATTAAGGTCTTCAAGCGCCTTTAGATCCCTGTTTACAAGCTTCTTAGCCAATGCAGCACGTTGATCTTGTGGCTTCCCTAGCATGTGGCTAATGTACGAAGCGCGCTCGTTGTTGGTTAAGGGATCTAATTGAAAATCGTTTTCTTGAAGAAGCGCGTCGAACATTTGATTTGCCTCAAGAATTGCTAAGTGTTGGGTGCGTTTGTATTCTTCACGATCTTCAGGATCGTTAGGTTGTTGGGTTTCATTATAGGGATTAAACGAGTTTGTCTGTTGGACGTGTGCCTCAACGTCATCGAAAACAGAAGTATTCTTAGAACCATTGGCCGCTAGGATTCTGTAAGGATCTATTTGGTTTTCAGGGGTCGTTAGTCCAGAGGTGGGCGACAAGAGCCCAAGCCGCTTAAGAATACTGTTTGAAGCCTTTTGAAACAGCTCGAAATAAGTCTCACCAGACACAGCGTTTAACATCATTTTCTGAACTTCAGGATTCACAATTTCTGCAAACTGTTCATAAAGACCTGGAGAGTTAGTTTGGTTTTTACGATCATCTTGTGCCATTACGGTGTCCCTCCACTGTTCAGCGCGTTCATCACTGTTGAGGAAGAAGGCGCTCCTGCTAAAGCATCTCCTGCGTTAAGTTCAAATTGGCTTTTGCCCGTACGTTCAATCATTCGTTGTTTTTCAGCTTCCATCTTTTGTGCAGCCGTGCGTGCTTCTGTTAGAGATTCTGCCGGAGGTTGTCTGTTTTTAATGTCAGGAACGCCTACAGCGTGTGGTAACACTGTTAAATAATGTGAGCCATTACCAATCGGAACTATTTGAAACTCTTCGCCAAAGTGCTTCCTGACGTTAATGTTGTCCTGTTCATAGATTCCAGTTATTTTAAATTCCTGCGCTTCAAGAACTTCACCATATGCCGTACTAGGGAACCTAGATATTCTAGGTTGTGTTTTAAACGTTTGTCCTGCAACCAGTACGACCTCTGCTCCATTATTTTGCCTTACCAGACCAAAGCCGCTTTTTGCTCCGTCCCCCAAAGTGACGAACATATCTGAAGTATCAATGGAGCCTTCAGTACCAGAGATCCTGTTTCCTAAGGCAGCCACGCTGTCCTGCGCGTTTTTAAAAGTGTTCTGAGGATCTCCTTTCCAAGCTACTTGTACACTGCCTCCAAAGTAAATACCGTTGAACGCAAGGCCTTCTCTTCCAAAGCGTGCTGGCATCTGATTGCCAAAAGCGCCAGCTGGTTTGTCCCCCACATAAACACGGTCTTGTGGTGCTGGCATAAGACCCACATGATTTGGATACGGAGCTGTACGGTCTTTCAACCTAGAAACAATCGCGTCTACAAGATTGTCTGGTGAGAAGCCTTGCGGGCTTACTTTTAACAAGGCTACTTCAGACGGAATCATCCTCTCAACTTCTTGCATCGCCGCCGCGTTTAGACTCTTCCCGTTTGTTAACCATGTCGTCTGTTGGTCTAACGCCTGACCAAGAGATTTTTTGAAGTTTGTTACTGCGGTGTTTAGCTTGTCTTTGTCACTTTCACTTCCTCCTGTTAATACGCGCCCAAGGTTTTCCGACTTGCCATCCATCAAAGCAGCAGCGGCTTCAAATTCCGCTTTGTAGTTTGGGTCGGTCATCAAAGATATCGTTTGTTCAACACCGTTAACTCTAGCGGACTGTAGAAGAGCGGCGTTCATTTGGTCCTTTTTGAAAACCTCTTCGGCATAAGAACCGTCTGGATCTATTTGCTTAAAGATCGACAAGACCCCAGACATTTTGTTTTGGTCACCAGTCATCCATTCGCTTGACAGGAGTTTACCAAACGCTGCCGGAACAGGAGCGCCTGTGCCCTTAACAGCCGACAGCTGACTGTGGACCTGCTGGGCGTCGTCTAGTACATCAAGGTTAGCGCCGTTTGTCATAATCTCCGCCGCTGTTTCTCTTTGCGCTGTGGTAAGGCTAGTCCAGGAGTTTAATGCCTGTTCATGTCTAGGCGTTCCTGGTGAAAAAGTAGTAAGTATTTCAATAGATTGAACACTATTACGAACAATGTTAAAATCATTCAGTGCTTTAGAAAGCTTAGTATCAAGAGCAGCTCTTGCTCCACCAGTGCCTGGTGTTTTTTCTAACATCATCCGTTGCGCTTGAAGATCGACTAGCGCCGCTTGAGCCTGATATAACGACCCCATGTCGCTGATGTTAGTAATAGCTGCTGAAGCTGCTGTAGCCTGTGAATCTAAAGATGCTACAGCTTGTGAGCCAGCAAATGTCGTAAACTTTTTGAGTTTATCAAAGGTTTGTTGCTCTAAGACCTTAGATTCTTTTGGAAAACGATCTGCGAACGATACTCTAGGAGCGCCGACCTCTGCTGCATACTGAGGATCTTGGAACAAAGGAGCCCTAAGAAGTGCAAAGAACGACTTTGTTCCGCCTATTGTTTCAGAAGCTTTATCGGCATACATGGACATCAAACGTGCTGCACTTTGGCCTTGAGTCTCGTTTGGGTATGCAGCACGAATTTGTAACATCTGCGACTCAAACGCAGTAGCATTAGGGACGTGGTCTGACCCAGCTATTTGTTGGTTTACTGCAGTATTGACAAATTCTCTAGCCCTGATAACAGCGTTTTTACTAGCTGCCACCATGTTTTTGTGGTTTAGGTCTACAGTGTTTTTAGACCACGCATCTACAAAAGCGTTGTCATGAAACGGATTTCCAGTACCGTTGGCAAAGTTTTCATTAAACCAATCTTGACGAAATTTTGCTGCCTTATCTGGTGGTACTTGATTAACGATAAAATCAGAAGCATACTGTGTTTCAGCTTTAGCAGCCGTTATGTGTCCTAACGCGCTTGCATACGATGTTCCATAAGCCCCTGAGTGTTTTTCGGAGATCTCTTTTGATACTGATGTCACACCCATAGCTGCATCTAGTTGGGCATCTTTAGTGCCTTGAGCAGCAGCGGCTTTAGCTCTCTTTTCAAGACTTTTGTCAAGCTGTTCTTCAGCTTTATTAGAGCCAAAGTTAAAGAACGCAGCCATGATTGCTGACGTTTGTCCCGCACTTTGATCAGCTATTATTCTTGGCGTCACAAGTGCTTGAGGAGCAGGGATTCCTGCGCTATCGCCAGCTGTAGGGTTACGAATAGAAACAGTCGATCTACCTTGTTTTGCCATATTCTTTATCCTTAATTTCCACCGGCTGATCCAACACCCGTTCCACGATTAGGCACAGTAGACGCGCCAGAAAGACTGGTGCCAGCGCTGACTGCTGTTGATATAGTGCTTAAAACAGCAGCAGAAATTTGTCCGCTTGCTTTAGCGGCAGCTACATTGCCTCTGTTGGCCTGCTCGTTGATGGCTCCAAGCTGTTGCGATTTTCTTAGGTCAACGTCTCTTGTTTCTTTTTCTGAAATACGACCAAGGCCTACCTGTGTTCCGTATTCGCCAGTAAACAGAATGCTGCCTAAAGAAGATTCGGTAAGCATAGTTTCTGAAGCTTGTAGATCACCTAGTTCTTTTTGGGCAGTGCGTACAACATCCGACTGTTGGTCTAAGGATTCTTGTTGCTCCTGTGCCAACAAGCGAAGGGCTTCTTGTTCTTCAGCCTTACGCTGTGCCTCTGCTGCTTTAAACTCTGCCTTGGCTTGTTGTCCTGCTGACACTGTTGTCATAGCTGTTGATGCGGCGGAAGCTCCTATAGAAATTGCAGCCAAAGCTGTAGCTGATATTGGATCACACATAGCTTCTACTCCTGCCTCGTCAGTTCATTGAAGAACCCGGTGTAATCAATAGACGTAATGATCATGGGTTTCTCTGAATCGTTTTTGATTTTAATTGTCACCGTGTTGGCGTTAGTCCTGACAGGAACCTTGAAAGACCCAAGGGCCTCCATGCCCAAGCCGCCTACCAACGTAGTTCCAATGAACGTGCCATTAAAGGTAAACGTCTGTTGTGGACGGGACTCAGGTGTCACTTCGATATTAAAGAACCCTGTGTCCTGATAGTTAAACTGAAGACGCTTAAGCTGGAACCGTCCTGTCTGAACGGTCATCTTACCAGCAGCGTCTGCTCGAACAAACAGCTTGGACAGTTGGACTTCTTGGGTGAATGGCGTCCCTAAGATACAAACGTATGCCGAGTGGTCTCCAACAGCTGTCATGGTGGTTGTCGTTGGGTACGTCATAGTAAGCCTCTCGCCTACCTGACCAGCTGGGAAGTCGCTTGATAATACAATAGCAGCCCTACTGTTGTGCAGGTAGGGTGATGTCCAGGTCGTCAGGCCTGTTGCTGCACTATAAGTCCCTTGGACGTTGATGGTCTGGTCTAAGCACACTTGGTACGGATGTTTGTCGTCTGACAGTTCGTACCTTAGTTCTATTTTCTCAATGAACGTCTCAGTGCCCCTAGTGATGTACATGTACAAGTCGCCTAGAAGAACACCGACCCAGTGGATGTACGTCCCTGTGCCAAAGTCCCACTTGGACCATGCGCTTTGGGCCTTTTGGTCTTGTTCCGTATAGGTCTTGTAGATGTACAAGGAGTTGCGATCTGCGTCAGATATGCAGAACATCATCTCATTGGCACTGTCAGCCGCTATATGGACGATAGGTGCCGGTATGTACCCAAGGGCGTGGATCGTGATGTCTTCAGCTGTGGTCGATAGGGACGTGTCGTTGTACTGATACTCAAACACCAGGGCGTCTCGACCGCTCTTGGCCGCAAAGTACATACGGTTACCAAGGGCCACAGGATCACACTTGGGTTCTGTGATGTACGCCGTAGCTGTATCGATCACTGCGTTCTGTGACGTAAACACCTGCTGCTCAGACGACACCTCGAACTGAGACCTGTCGGAGCTTAAGAACAAAGAGCGCCTAAAGGGGAACGCATGGACCAGTTCGTTCACATCGTCACTAGAGGCCTGAAGACCAAAGGGATCGCTGTCCAGAACTTGGGTACTGTACTGTCGCCAGAAGTTAAAGAAGGCCCGTGAGCGTGAGAAGAACACAGTTTCGCCAGACACGATCACAAGACGGTTACGGTGCGTTGTGATCTGTTTGATCTGTTTGCCCACAAAGTCTGGGTTAGGAACTGTCTGTGTGTCTCCGGCATCACGAGCATCGTAAGTCCCATGACCAAACGTAAATGACCCGTCAGCCGTTCGTGTCAAGAAGTGAGGCATCGTCGTCAGGTCAAAGGCGTTGTTCTGATACGGATTGGCCGCTTCGATCCAAGCGTCTTGTGTCTGACTGAACTTAACCCAATAGCCATCAGTCGTATCAGTAGCTGATAGATACACATAGTAACCTTCAGGAGCCCAGTTAGGAAGGAGGCCTCTGGAGGTACGCGTGTCAGCGTATACCTTTGTGGTGATGGTATTACCGCCGCTTGTGTACGCAGTGTATCCTGTGCCGTTCACAGACGTAGACAGGTCGTAATCTGAATAAAGAGCAAACGTGGTTGTCGTCAGTTTGCTTACAAAGTATCGATTACCGTTGAGCTGCGTCATGCCCACGACATCATCAATGCTTACTTCTTGATAGTTTTCGAAGTGGTGCGCGTCGGCTGTCGTTATGACAACAGGATTAGCTTGTGTCGCAGAGGTTATAACGTGAGCGTGAGAATCAGCAGGAATATCTACAAGTTGCCTTGAGACACTAATGCCATATGTGGCGTCAGTTCCATTAGGAACAGCTGTGAACTCTTGACCATCTGTGTTCGTTAAGACCACAGTAAGGTCGTGGTCGTTAGGTTTCTGCTCTACCGTGAAGTTTCGAAAACCACTTGTGAAACCTGTGAATGAAGCATGGGTTACAATGTCGTCGCCAACAGAAGATCCGTCAATAGCGCCGTTCTTACTCCAGACCTCTATGCCGTCTGTTGCTGTGTCATTAAGGTTGTCAACAATAAGTGCGTTAGTTCCTGTTGTGGTGGTCCTACACGTTATCAAAGCAGAAGGATTGGTAGAGCTTACAAAGTCTGTCTCAGCCATAGCAACTGTGATTGCTTTATTACCAATGACCGTTATGTCGCCAATGGTTGTTGCAGTGAAGCCTTCTGCTGGGTTGGTGTTTGTTAAATAAGATTTACCATTAGGGAATGTTACTGTTTGTTCTACGCCTGCTAGGTTATAGACCTTCAGGTCACCCGTTTTAACGACAATGATATACTGCTCTACAGCGTCCCTGACGTATGAATAGCACCAGGGTTTATCGGCTGCGTAAGCGAATGTGTTATTAGAGATATGACGTGACGACGGCCTGCTTTCTAGACCACCGCTAATCACTGACGTTAGTACGTTGGTAGCTTCCTGTACTTGTCCAGTAAGCCGTAAAGAATCAGGTTGTCTGCTGACGCCTTGGTATAGAGTTTTAAGTGACTGCTCTATAAGTGTTCCCATTCTATCGCCCGTACAGTCCGTGATGTCGATAGGTTGCGTAAGCAACGTAAGGACTATCAGTCAAGATGTTGGCGTCGTCTGTTTCAGACTCGGCATCTAACAAAGCTGCATAGGCTTCCATCTCAGCACGGCGCGTAAAGTTATCTAGAGCCACAGATTGCATTTGGGACTCTTGGAACTTACGAGCTGCTAGGTAGGCAATGTATGTGCTTAGTTCTAAGCTAAGATCTTCAAACGGGATAAGATACACAACGTCTACAAACAGGGCTTGAGTAAAGATATACGTCTGTTTCTTAATGTCATAAAGAGCTAGGCGACTGTTGTAGTTACGCACCGTAACATTGATGTACTGACTGTCTCGTGTTGTATCAACTCGTAGATAATTCGATGGAACATAAATAAGACTGTTGTTGTTAGGCATTAGCTTAAGATTGTAATCGATATTCTGGTGCCACCCACGCGCTTGGACGGACTTGTTGATTTCGTTCAGTTTACTTTCAGCTGCTTCAGCGTCAGGAAGGCCGGAGGTAAGAGACGAAACGGGTGCTTCACCGATAGACTCTAGAATGATGTTGACTGCTTCAATCTTACTTAGACCCATAGTACCTCCTGAAAAACTGAGGGGCCACCTGTATTTCTACAAGCAGCCCCTCAATCAGATTAAGCTGATTTGAACTCTACGGCCATTTCTGGACGCAGAACACCGTGACCAACGAAGAGCTTGGAGACCAAGAAGTCTTCAAGACGACGAACGTCACGTTCGGTCTCAAGGCTGATGTCCATAAGCTTGCAAGTAGCAATAGCCTGTGGGCACCACATGACACCGACCGTCGTCGAGTAGTTAGCACGGTATTTACTGAACACCGAAGCCGTAGATGTTTCGTCAGTCGTCGGCATGTTGCGGCTTTTAACCACCATCACACCGTCGATCTTGATCATCTCGGCACGGGAATCAATACCGCCTGCGGTGTCTGCTTGGAAGTCACGGTTCAGCACAAGGTACTGACCATTACCGTCAACAGCGTACTTGATCGCATCGAAGATCTCGACAGGAACAGCACAATACCGCTGCATATCCTCTGGAACATCGTTGTTAAACAGCGCAATGTTCGCATCACGGATAGCTTCGATCCACGCAAGACCAGAAGGCGTTGCGTCGTTAGCCAAGTTAGCATCCGTAACAGTAATGCCACCGGGGAACGGAGACGCTGCTGCGGTACGGGACGCCAAGATCAGCTGACGGAACACGTTCTGATCGAACACCTTAGCAAGCGCTCGGCCCATCTCGTTAGAGACGATGGAACGCATGTCAAAGTGAGACAGGATACGGTCGATATCAGAGATCGCGTAGTGCGATACAAGGATGTCGTCAACCGTGATGACCTGTTCGCCAGTCGAAAGATCGTTGCCCAGCAGCTCAGTACCAGGCGCATGGTATTCAGCCGACGCCTTCCAAGTCTTCGGGAAACGATAGGATTTAGCACCACCAGAAAGATTCTTAATGAAGTGCTTGTCGAGAGTAACAGTTGCGCTGTCGAAGGCCGTGAGCACTTCGCCACCAAAGACACTGAGGAACAATTCCCGATTGTCAACTGGAGACGAAGCACCCTTACCAAAGCGAACTGGAGAGGAAGCATCACCTAATGCCATTTATTTTCTCCTAATGAGATTGAAGGTAAAAGTGGGTTGGGTTGCTCTGTTAACTTCGTGGGATTGTCCGACGTATCGGGGTCTCAGCTAGTCGTTAGGGCAGAAGAATGATAGTTTAGTTGTCCAAGTCCCAAGTGGCTGATTGAATTTTTTGTACAACCTCTTGTCGGAACCTGGGTGACGCAGCGTATTCTTTAGAAGCCATGTCTGCTTTCATCTCAGCCTTGCTTCGATATCCTGAAGATCCAGAGATTGCAGCAGGAGTGCCTTGTACTAGGTTAGGCTCTCGCGTGGCTGGTCGTGTGCCTGTGGCTTCTGACATCCTGGCCTTTAGACCATCCGCTGCCAAACGCCACGAAGACGTAGATAGAAGGTTGTTGAAGTCGGAAACCTCTGTTTCAGATAGGTTTTGTTGAGCCCACTGCATAGTCTCAGCCCACTGCTCTTCGCCACCAAGGTACTCCAAAGCAGATTTACGTTCTGCTTCGAACTGATAACGATACGATTGAACATAGGACTTAATTAGCTCCTCTGGGATGCCAACTTTCTTTAGGGCCTCATAGTCTTCAGCAGATAGATCACCATCGTCGATAATCTTCTGCCCAATTTCCTCTGTATCTAGGCCCGCCTTGACAAGAATGTTTGATACTTCTTGTTCTTCGGCTTCTGGGCTTGGTTCTTCTGAGGCCTTTTCAGCATCTTCGGTTTTCTCTTCTTGGGTCTTTGGTCGCCCGTTCGCGTTAAAGAGCAGCTCTCGCGCGTGTGCTTCCCAATTATAAGTTCCTGTATCGTTATCATAGTATTTCTCCATGCCATCAGCAGGCATTTCTTGGAGAGGTAATAGATCTTCGTCAGGCTCATCACCAGGGTTTTTGAACTTCTCAGCCATAAGCTGATTGTACTCATCTGATCCTGGTTCTGGTGCTTCTTCAGCCATTTTGGAAATGCCTTATTGTGTGGGGGGTTGGGCCTGCGCCTGAGACATCATAGCTTGAGCGGCCCCTGTTGCAAGCTCTTGTCCACCAGCTGCCATAGCTTGGTTCTGAGCCTGCATCTGAGCTTGTTGCTGCTGTTCTTCTTGAACTTCTTGTTGTGTCTTCACAGAGTCAGGCAGGCTTAGGCCATAGAACACCTTGTAAAGCAACTCGTCCCATTTGACATACGCCAAGACTTCAGGCGGCAGGCCTTGTAGAAACTGAAGAGCCGTCTGCACACGGGTCACATCGCTCTCACGACCAAGAGCCTCAAGGCCCGTAAGGATCGTAGGTTCAATTAGACCTTTAGGCCACACAGGCAACTGTTCGTTCTGTTGCATCTGTACGATCAACCGTTCCAAACGACGCTGTTGCATCGCCCGGTTAAGCTGGCTGTACACACCGCCCAGGGTGGCCTCTAGTTCCTGTTGGTTCCTTTGGATCTCGTAGGCCGTAGTCCGTTCGCTGTCACGAGTAGCAGCAGACCCAAGCATAAAGGCCCCGCCGATCTCACGCGTCAGGCGATCTAGTTCCTGAGCGCTGATCTGAAGACCATTGGTGTTCTGGAACTGAAGCATCACAACGTCTTCAGGATTACCGACGATGATCTCACCGTTGTTCGCCGTAGCAATACGACGCCGTAGGTTCAGACCACCCGCAGCATTAGGGCGAACCATCGTGACGTTACGAGAGGCCATCGCACTGCCGTCGAGCAGAGCTTTGGACAAAGCGTCGATAGCTCGGAAGTCCGGTAGATGCTCTTCGATCTTACCGCGCCCATAGTCCTCACCGATTACTGAGGTCCAACGAAGTGCGTTGTAGGGTAGAACCTCGTACTCGCCTTCACTGTTAGGCACACGTTCTTTGTTGACCTCTTGGTAAACGTAGTAGGTGCCGTCGTCCTGTAGCTGAGTGTGGGTCAGGACAGGCACACGATCACCGCTGTAATCTTCCGCAGTCACAAGCCCTTTGATCTCATCAGGCAAGCTTTCAGGAGACATATGTTCTTCAGTGATGATCTCACGAACAGCACCCATCATGTCCCTGCTGATGCAGTATTGATCCAGTCGGAACAGCCGGATCGAATTGTCTGGCATCATGAACTCAAGGGCGTTGCCTGTGACGATGAGATACTGAAGGGCAAGGTTAGTAGACGACCGCCAATCGCGACGTTCGATCTCACTTTGGATTAGAGACTCAGACATAACCAAACCATGCTCAATGGCAGGGTCGATGTTCATCTCGCCAGACTTGATCTTAGCTTCCGATGGGATGTTAAGTCGGAACGAAGGCTTACCAGGAGGGTACATAGCCACCATAAGCCGTGAGGCCAGAGAGACAACGGTTCGTGCCCCTAGTCCCTGATATGGCTCAGGAAGCAGAGTGAACTCTGTGTGTCCTTCAGGTGGTAAGAGTGGTGGGATTGTTAGTTCGGCACACTCACGAGCCCGTCGTAGAAACGGATCACGCTTCCGCTTCATTGCTTCGTAGCGTGCTTGACAGGTCTCGTACTTCATAATTTACACACCAGTCCTAGTGTTTAATCCTGAGCCTGATGTAGGATCTACACCACCAATCAAAGGAATACGATATTGGCTAAAGCCTTTTGGTTGTTTGGCTTTCGCGCGTGCCACAGCTCGTGCTTCAGGAAGACCTGCGACTTGTTCTGTAGGCGGGGGCGTAGGCGCAGGCATTGGAGGCGCAGGCTTTGGTGGTTTAGGTGCCATAAATCCCATTAGTTTTTTCCTTTGTTATTCTAAACAGTGCATTGTTCCGATAGTCTTAAACCCTAGTCGTTCGTAAAAACGCTTGGTCTTTTCTGGGTGTATCCCAGTTGATATACCAAGAGTTATTTGTGTCGCCTTTTGTTGGTCTGCCCACAGAATGTAGTTCTTTAGGATCTTAACGGCGGCTGAAGATCCACGACGCTCTGGTCGAACATAGACAATTATGTCTGACGCGATCAGCTCGTCTGTAAAGTAATGGGCTGTGATCACGAACGCGCCAAAACCTACAAGCTCATCACCATCAAACGCATAGAACACTTTGATAATAGGGTTCTCATCAAACTGATTGTAGTACAAGTTCTCTAGCTTCTCGTAGTTTATGCTAAAATCTTTGTACCTAGTCTCAGCTTGTATTGTAGGAAACAGCTCTTTGATACGGCTGAACTCTCCCTTAAGAGAAGAGGATACCTTAATACTCATCTGTCTTCTCCTGCTCTTCAATCAGTCCTAAGAGATCGTCAAGGAGATCGCGAACACCAGCGTAGCGCTGATGCTCGTCGTCTGGTTCTCCTAGACGTTTGCACCTATGAGGATATGTTTTGTCTAGCATCTCGACAAGTTCATATGATCTCATAGGTACAAGAACGTCGTCATTCATAGGCAGAAGCCCTTTTCTATCTGTACTTTTTAACGACTTGCGATGTCCACAACTTCACATACCCCAGCTGTGCAGGCGAGTTCTTGCGAACCTGACGTGTTATCTTCACGCTCGTAATCTTGGAGCTTAGTCCAGTCAAGAGCCGGTGGCATCGCTTCCTTAAGCGCAGCATACTCAGCTTCAGTGCAATCCTGATACGGAGCCTGCTGATAAGAATGGTCAGAGTGAGGCAGGAAAGATATGCCTGAAATCTTGTCGAAGTTCTCATAGACCCAGTCTCCTACTTTCAGCCATTCGTTTTCTTTGACACTAACAGTAACACTTGGTTTGTGTTCGCACCAATGGTCTTGGTACACACTCCACAGTTCCAACTGTTCAATGGCCGTTAGATCGTTACGACACACCGCGTTCTCTGGTGCCTTCATTGGGAACGAAAAGACCATTGTGCTTTCAGGTTTCATGAAGCAGGGCTCTGATGGAATACCAGAGTTGATCATGAACTGGGTCATTGGATCTTTAATGTCACCACGAACTGTGCGTACATAGTGTGGGTTGTGTCGAGCGTGGATGCCACTAGCGCTGTCAACAAGCTGAGACACCGTACCGCTTGGCTTAACACATGTGATAGCAGCAGACTGTGGGATGCCAAGCTCATACGCCAGCTCTGCGTTCACAGCAACGGCCACTTCTTTTAGTTCTTCCA
>Ga0307488_10000834_pt1 | contig 25670 bp, 28 predicted proteins | sample SB02metaG_FD_202248 | JGI IMG/M metagenome (GOLD analysis project Ga0307488, IMG submission 202248) | Sea-ice brine microbial communities from Beaufort Sea near Barrow, Alaska, United States - SB 0.2 | ecosystem: Environmental > Aquatic > Marine > Coastal | place: USA: Alaska | collected... | reverse complement strand
ATTACCATTACCATTAATTGCATCAACAATGCCCATTGCGACGACAAATAACAATAATGCTACCAAAAGACGCAAAAAAATTCGTGCGGTATTAAAACGTTTTTTTGTTTTTAAGCGATTGCCCGCTCTAAAAAAAGTCCAAGCAGCTATCGCAGCCAATACTAAGCTGCTGACTTGAGTCAATAAAGATATAAAGAACAGATCTATCATTAAGCCGAAACCACGCCGAAAAGGACCAGCCAGAGGAGTGCCCAACAAATTATCAGCCACAAAAAATGCATATGGCGTGACAATTTGTCTGGTTTCTTTACGAGTTAAATACATATTTTCAGACTCAGAACGGTCGCTCTCTGAGTCCACATCAACGTCTAATGAGCTATCTGTTTGACTAGTATTTAAGTCTGAATGTTGTTCCATAACCGCTTCTTTTATCCGCTTCTCTTGGTTAGACTTTTTATCCCCTCTCCGATTCCATCTAACGTGAGGGGAAACATTCTGTCGGTCATTATTTCTTTCATTATGCTAACTGAAGCATAATAATTCCAATACTGACTTAACTGTGGGTTAAGCCATATTGCATGTTCAAAATGGTGCAGTAAACGTTGCATCCAAACTGACCCAGCTTCTTCATTCCAGTGCTCTACGCTTCCGCCAGGGTAAGTTATTTCATAAGGCCCCATAGTCGCATCGCCAACAAATATAAGTTTATAATCAGCACCATATTTATGAATGACGTTTGCAATAGGTATGACTTCTCTGTCACGTCTTTTGTTGTCCTTCCAGACACCTTCGTAAACACAATTATGAAAATAAAAGTATTCAAGATGCTTAAATTCAGTATGTACCGCTGAAAATAACTCTTCACATTCTTTAATGTGCGCATCCATCGAGCCACCCACATCAAAAAACATCAACACTTTAACCGCGTTGTGACGCTCTTTCACCATATGAATGTCTAGAAACCCAGCATTTTTAGCGGTAGCACCGATAGTTGTAGGTATATCTAGCTCTTCGGTCGCGCCCGTCCGCGCGAACTTGCGAAGTTTACGCAGCGCAACCTTGATATTACGGGTACCCAACTCAACATCGCCGGCAAGGTTTCTAAATTCTCGCTTATCCCACACTTTAGCGGCCGAGAAATTACGATTACCTTGTTGACCGATACGCACGCCTTCTGGATTATACCCATTAGCTCCGAACGGAGATGTACCGCCAGTACCAATCCATTTATTACCACCTTGATGACGCTTTTCTTGTTCAGCCAAACGTTCTTTAAGTGTTTTCATCAACTCTTCAAGACCACCTAAAGCTTGAATTTGTGCTTTTTCTTCTGCACTGAAATGCCGTTCTAAGGCATTTTTCAGCCATTCCTCTGGGATGTCTTTGCCAAACAAGTCAATGCTTTGCACCCCTTCAAAATAGTCAGCAAAAGCACGATCAAACTTATCAAACTGGCTTTCATCTTTAACCATAATCATTTTGGATAAAAAATAAAAATCATCAATATTGGCAAATATCACGCCTTTCTCTAACGCATTAAGCAAGTCCAAAAGCTCTCTTAGACTCACTGATAGGCGGTACTCTCTGAGTTTAAAAAAGAAATCAATTAACATTAACGACGCGCCATAAAGACCAGTTTTTCGAATAGGTGAATATCTTGTTCATTCTTAAGTAAAGCACCGTAAAGTGGCGGAATACTTTGTTTGCCGTCTTTATTTTGTAACGCTTCAACAGGAATATCTTCTGCTACTAATAACTTTAACCAATCTAACAGCTCTGAGGTAGATGGCTTCTTACGAAGGCCAGGCACGTCTCGTAAATCAAAAAATGATTGTAAGGCTTGGTTAAGTAATATTTTCTTAATCTCTGGAAAATGCACATCTACAATTTGACGCATCTCTTCAGCATCTGGGAACTGAATGTAATGGAAAAAACAACGACGTAAAAACGCGTCAGGTAATTCTTTTTCATTATTCGATGTAATGATCACAATCGGACGTTGTTTAGCTTTGACTAATTGTTGGGTTTCATAAACAAAAAACTCCATTTTATCTAGTTCTAACAGCAAATCGTTTGGAAACTCGATATCCGCTTTGTCTATTTCATCAATTAATAATATGGTGCGTTTTTCTGCATCAAATGCCTGCCATAATTTCCCTTTTACAATATAGTTGCCAATATTATGCACTTTCTCATCACCTAACTGCGAGTCACGTAATCGCGAAACTGCGTCATATTCATATAATCCTTGTTGAGCTTTAGTCGTCGATTTGATGTGCCACTGAATTAAATTAGCATCTAAACTTTTGGCTAACTCTTCTGCTAGCATAGTTTTACCAGTCCCTGGTTCACCTTTTATCAACAATGGTTTTTCTAGTGTGATAGCTGCGTTGACAGCAAGTTGTAACTCACGACTAGCAATATATTTTTCTGTTCCATTAAATGCCATGTAAAACCTCAAACCTTATTAACAATTGATTAACCATAAGATATAGCGAAAAAGCCCTTTAAATGAAGCCTCCTCCCCTTATCTCTAAGTAAGAATATCTTTATGATAAAACAGTTTTACGAGCTTTACGTATCAATAATATTTATAGGGTCTATTGTTGTTTAATAAATATAAGAAAAACAGGCTCTATCAATAACTAATCTGAGGTGTAACAATCAGGGTTATACTGTAAAAAAATATAATATTAAGCAAGGAAATAACTATGCAAGTATACGACGACCATTCACTAGCCATTGGTAAAACACCTTTGGTCAAACTAAATCGCGTGACAGGTGGCAATGTTTACGCAAAAATTGAATCAAGAAACCCAAGTTTCAGTGTTAAATGCCGTATCGGCGCAAATATGATTTGGGACGCAGAACAAAAAGGACTGCTTAAACCAGGAAATGAAATAGTAGAGGCAACTAGCGGCAATACTGGTATAGCTCTTGCTTTTGTTGCAGCATCAAGAGGTTATAAAATCACCTTAACCATGCCTAGTTCGATGAGTTTAGAACGTCGGAAGTTACTTAAAGCCATGGGAGCAAACTTAGTTTTGACTGAGGCTCCAAAGGGTATGAAGGGTGCCATTGCTGCTGCCAATGAAATTGTGGCTTCTGACCCATCTAAATATATCCCCATGCATCAGTTTGAAAATCCAGCTAATCCTGAAATACATGAAAAAACCACGGGTCCTGAAATCTGGAATGACACAGACGGAAAAATTGACATCTTCGTTGCTGGCGTGGGTACAGGCGGAACTCTAACAGGTGTTAGCCGGTATATAAAAAACACCCAAGGTAAAGCGATTACCACAGTAGCCGTTGAACCGACTGATTCCCCTGTTATTACGCAAGCCAAGGCAGGTGAAGCACTTACCCCAGGGCCACACAAAATTCAAGGCATAGGTGCTGGTTTTATTCCTGGCAACTTAGACTTAGACATGGTCGATGCTGTAGAACAAGTAAGTAATGAAGATTGTATGGCAATGACACATCGCTTAATGAAAGAAGAGGGTATTCTAGCGGGTATTTCCTCTGGTGCCGCCGTCGTAGCAGCCAAACGTTGGGCAGAAAAACCTGAGAATGCTAATAAAATTATAGTGGTTATATTATCCAGTGCATCTGAGCGTTATTTAAGTAGTCCTTTATTTGCAAATGAATTCTCTGATTCAGAAAATATTCAGTAATTTTATAAAAATCTAGTTTACATAAATAATATTTATATTTACTTCGATTAAAGAGGGAGGCAAAAGCCTCCCTCTTATTTTGATGATTCAAAAAAACAAGATAAGATAAAACTATGAGAGCAGACTCAATTATTAATGTGGAATTTACTATGCTAAAAAAAAACCTCTTAATTCTAATTTTTTCTGTTTTGCTGGGTGCATGTGACAAATCGCCACCTAAGCAAGGTGGTGGAAAATTTGGTATGCTGGATAGTGGCAACCCTGAGTTTGCTGCAATAGAGTTTTTTGACCATATTTATCACAGCAACGTTATAGATGGTGCTATTGATTTAAGCACGCCTAAAATGGAACGTTTATTACGCTCTTATCACACCAATAAAGGGGTCCAAAAGCACGTGTTGAACATGCGTTTCGATAAGGTAAGTATCCAACCTAGAACACGCAGCGCAGGTAGAAATGAATTTGCTAAAGAAGCCCAAATATCCTTATTTTTTGAGGGTGAGTTAGATGGTGACGTTTTAAAAGATATGCGCCTTGTCAATCTGGTTAAATTAGGCAAGGACTGGAAGGTAGATGAGGTCAGTCTGAATTGACCTATAACTAATCTAGAATCCTACTGCTACCCCTTTTCTTCTGGGGTCTACCCCACCAATTAGCACTCCGTCGTTTATTTGAATACCGTGCAGGCCGCTGTTTAAATCTCTGATTTGAACCTTGTGGCCCATTGTCTCAAGCATTGGCTTTAATCTCTCAATCTGAGTGCCTTTTCCTAGTGCTGTATAATCATTCCTATTGGTTACTTTAGGTAAATTGATGGCTTGTTGAATGTCTAGCCCACAAACCAATACACCCATAATAGTCTGCGCTAGATTACTCACTATACGACTACCACTAGGCTAAGCTGTCCTTCAGCATCAAAAATCATCGTTGGGGTCATCGCACTACGAGGCCATTTTTTAGGCTCAACTCGGTTCAGAACTGGTTCTTTTAATCCATCAACCATGACCCCAGTTCAAAAAACAAATTCAATACTCGTGGTCATAGAGACTGAATTACCCTCTTTATCAACAATACTAAAATGGCTGGTGTTGGGCTGCTCAAAGGTTTTACCACTTGAAAAATCAGTTAAAAGAAAAGGTTTGCCTGCCGACGTTTTACCCATATCTTTAATAATACTAATTTTTCTTGAGCGGTTCGGCGAGATAACGTTTACTGATCAAGGCACTAAAAGGTAATCAATTAAAGTCAGTATCTGCAATGTCCAGTGATGTTAACAACTCAGGATTATTAATGGCAAACTGTGCTGAGCTTGCCATATTGTCAGCAATTTGGCCTGTATAAAAAATATCTGCGCCATTTTGTGCAATCGAGATTAAGGTTCGTGCCAATGCTGGATTTTTTTTGATACTGCCTTCAGCAAGTGGTTTACCGCCAAGTTAGAAATAGATGGATGACGTTCTAAATTGATTTAGACCAGGATGGATCTTTCCCTCTAATAATGAAGCAAGTCGATGTGAAACGGTAAAGCCATTTTTAGACAGTGAGATGCTGTCAGTCAACAACTCTGACCATGCTAACGTATCGAACTCCTTATGAGCCATATCCAAGGCTTTTAATACCCCTGGCACCCCTATCGATTTGCCACCTACTACAGCATTAATCCATTTAGCAGGTTGGCCATATTCTAGGAATAAATCAATTCTGGCTTTGGATGGAGCCGTCTCTCGACCGTCAAAGGTGTGTAATTTTTTAGCTTTATTATCCCAATATAAAATAATAAGCGCGAACACTAGATGCAAGTCTGTATTTGCAAATAGTAATCACTTCTAACCTTTACTAACAAGACATGGGACTCCCTAAATCAAGAACATAAAACTGAAGCTAACTTATCCAATAAAAATTAGTTACCATGACAGTATTAGCAATTTATAAATATCATATGTTCAATTTACCTGTTCAAGCAAAATACAGTTTAGCTCCATTGTTGGTAGTCATCGTTAGTATTGTTATGGCCTTAACCGAGCCGATGAGCAGTAATTGGTTCGCTTACGACAGAAATCAGCTTAATAATTTTCAATGGTGGCGTCTCATAACTGGGCATTTCCTGCACACCAATGCCACCCATTTATTATTAAACACAGCTGGGTTAGCTTTGTTATGGGCCCTGCATGGTCATTACTACAAAATGCCTCGTTATTTAATTCAATTCTTGGTGTTGTGTTTAGGAACCGCTATTGGCTTATATTTTTTCGACCAACAGATGCAATGGTATGTCGGCTTATCAGGTGTGCTTCATGGCTTATTTATTATCGGTGCTTATTTTGATATTAAGAATTCTTTCAAAAGCGGATGGTTAATGTTGATTGGTGTCTGGCTTAAGGTTATTCATGAACAAATTTTTGGTGCTAGTGAAGAAGTAGCTGAACTCATTGCCGCCAATGTCGCCGTTGATGCACACTTATTCGGTACTATCACTGGCAGCATTATAATCTTGTATTATTTTCTAGTACGTAAGCCTCAACCGATAAAGCAATAATGATCCGCCAAATCGTCAAAGTGGGTGGCTAGTGTTTGTGATAAAAGGTCTCAATAAACACGCTCAAATTTGAAACCTAATAGATGTTTATCATTGCAATATTTGCGGAGTGCAGTGTGGCTTTGGTATTAGAATTGTGATGGACAAATTAAAGCAGGAAGCTCTTCTGAGGAAAATGTTCAGATGCGTTTAAGATAATTCCATTTAATGTGTTTTTCACCAATATGATAAACATTACTCACGGCTACAAATACGCTCGAAATAATTGCCGAGCTTGGCATCGTAATAAACGAAAACGTTTTATCCCTAAAAACAGTTATGCCACCCCTAAAATGCTTGTGATTTAAAGGGTGGCAATTTATAAAATATAAGTTTATAAATTATTTTCAAACAATTTATAAATCCTTCTGTACTCATCCAACCATGAACTAGGTTGCACAAATCCATGTGATTCCACCGGGTAAATAGCCGTTTCAAAATCCTGTTTTTCTAATTCAATCAAACGCTGAACGAGTCTCACTACATCCACAAAGAAAACATTACTGTCTATCATGGGAGCGTTGATCAGCAATGGTTTCTCTAATCCTTCAGCGAAATAGATAGGCGAGCTCCTTTCATAGGCTATAGGATCAACATCAGGCATATTAAGTATATTTGATGTATAACCATGATTATAGTGCGCCCAGTCGCTAACAGGTCTTAATGCAGCCCCAGCTTGAAACAAATCAGGAGAATTAAATAATGCCATAAAGGTCATAAAGCCCCCGTAAGAACCACCATAAGTCCCTACTCTTTTGGCATCTACCTCTAGATTTTCAACCAACCAGTCAACACCGTCTTCTAAGTCTTGAATTTCTGGAGTCCCCATTTGCCTATAGATAGCGGTGCGCCAATCTCTTCCATAACCAGCCGAGGCCCGATAATCCATATCTAATACCACATAACCTCGTTGTACTAACAAATTATGAAACATAAATTCTCTGAAATAACCCGACCAACCCAGATGCGAGTTTTGTAAATATCCAGCACCATGATTAAACACAACAGCCTTGGACTTTTGACCAGATTGCATATCTCTGGGGGTATAAACGCGTGAATATATAGGTTGTTCCGTGTGTGTGGATTTAATTGGCACTATATCGGGGGCAAGCCAACTAATATCTAAAAATGCCTGACTAATTGTATGTGTTAGCTGAACTGCGTCCTGATTAGCAACCGATTGTAAATATAACTCTGGCGGTCGAACCAAACTGGAATGAGTGAGCAATAAAGCCTGTTCATCTGGGCTTAATTGATAATCAGTCATACCATTTAGATTAGTTATTTGTTGAAGTGTGTTCTCAGCTAAAGCGACACGATATATCTCGTATATGCCAGGATGTTTTTTATTTCCCTTAAAATACATAAATTGATCATCAGAAGTTAACGTCAAAGAATCCACCTCAAAGTTACCGGAAGTCACTGCCCTTGCTTGACCATTTAAAGGTTTAATATACAGCTGTGAATAGCCAGTTTCCTCAGACAAATAGTACAAATCAGTATTTGTATTTAACCAACCAAAGCTGTTGAATTTATAATTAACCCAAGCATCATCATGCAATCGGTGTTGATTTACCAACGTTGCGTTAGCAGTATCAACAGTAGCAAGCCAGCGGTCTTTGTTGTCCCATGCTTCTAGCATAAGGGCAACATTTTCACCGTTGTTATGCCATTGAATAGCACCTTGCGACCAATACCAGTCCTGCATAAGACTAATATCTCTAGGCAACCGATTCGCCGTATATTGTTCACCTTTAGCTGCTGCGTTCTCTCGCTTCACTGCTTCCAATACGTCTTCGTTATATCCAGGCAAGCTGTTATAGAGGATTTTTCGTTTCGACCTAGCATCGAGGTTGAGTAACCAAATATTGTGTTTCACTGGTTTGGCATCTGCTACCCTGCGGCGCACATTGTCGGTGGTTATTCTTCCGTCTTCATTAATATAGTTAGGCATAATATCACCATCATCACGCCAACTAGACTCTTCTTGTTCAACCAACACTAACCATTTACCGTTAGGCGATAAACTCACCTCTACGGTTTCATTATCCTCTGGAAAATAAAAATCAGCAGGGGCAAGGGTATTATTTTGTTGTGCAAGCTGTTGTACTCTTTTAAAACGTAATTCTTTTTGCTGACGCTTTAAAGCCACTACTTCAATTAACTGTTGTTGTTGCTCGGCAATATAATCTTCAGGCTCATCTAATGCCGTGGGTTCATCGGCAAATTGCCATGAGATTAGTTGCTCATAAAGGCCATCCTCTGGATGTATGGCATAGATTGCATCACCACTTTGAAAACTTAGACGCCCATCATTTAGAAACACTAAGTTGTATGGCTGTTTATTGTCTTTGGTTAGCTGCTTTAATTGATTATTAGCAAGGTTTTTAACAAAAACATTGCCTTCAAACACCCATGCGGCCATCTGTTTATTCTGACTAAGGATCCTTTTTTCATAGGCATGTAAATGCAATGCACTTAATTCTATTTTATTGCCATTGCCTTGCTCATTTATCGATTTAGTCCATAAGTCAGATAAGGGAGAACCTAGCTGCTTTTGTTTATAAAACACAGCTTCACTATCATCAGCCCAATAAGCGGAAGTAGGTTGTCGGCCCATCCAGTCGGGATCAGCCATTATTTGTTCTAGGGTTAACAGCTTAGACTGAATGTTAGTTGGGAGCGGCTGAACTGCTTTTATTACCTTAGGCGGCGCAGCATTATCTTTATTAACAATAGGAACATCAGATTGGGTTGCCGAACAGGCAAATAGGAAAGTGGTAAAACTGGCTAATAATAAGCCTTTTTTATTGAGTTTAAACATGCAGTAAGCCTTAGACAATATCAAAATAAACGTCAACGCTATTAAAGCGCATTTAGGGGGCATTTAGCAAAACAATAAATAAAAAATTGTATATATTTTAGTGCCTTACGTTACGGAACATTTACACTAACAAAAACCAGGTATGGTTTACCTTTATGTAAGAAGTACCTTTAACATTTGGCAATAATGGTTATAAGCGGTTGCATTAAAGGCCTTTGAATCCTTATTCATAAATCCATGGTGATAGGCATTTTGTTCCACCTTAAGCTCTGCCTTAAGCTCTGAAAGCTCTGGTTGTTGTTTAAGCACTTTAATAACATCTGGAAGTGAAAAATTAGATTCTGACTCAGGGAAGATAATATGGCATGGGCAACTGGGTGATTTCTCTAAAAAATACCGGATTTGACCTGGGTAAAACAAAGTTAACTTAATGTCATTTCGAGGATTTAATGACATCACTCTATACAATGCTGCCGCACCAGCACTAAACCCAATCAGGTGTTTTAGCTTGTTATTGGCTTGAACGATGACTGTGAGTTTTTTAATGTATGCGTCTATTCCGCCGCTAGTTTGAAAGCTTTCATATGCCAGTCTTTCAGTCCCAAAAGAGTTGTGTGAAACCTTGTAGGGTGAAACTCCAATAGCAGTTTCAGTGGTACCTATTATTTCCTGCTGCAATGACTCGAACGCTTGCGACCTGCCAAAGATATCGCTAGCAACTAATGCACTCTGATTAACTTCTAATTTAGACACCATTTTCCTTTCTATATGTAAGCTTCAGCTTGAGAAGCCTTATTGCTGCTGATGGTGATGGTGATGGTGATTATTTAATATGCAGCATTTTATTAGCTTGGATGAAAAACGGAACCCGTACCCAAATAAAAGAATTTAAAAACAACTGCACAAATTCTGAGTCTTGGATTTTAGCTTGATCTAGTGGACTATCCCACCACAGGTTTTCGCTATTTGCGAGTCAAATAAATGTCCAAGATATTTATCGGGCAACCTGAACAGCGAACCCTACAAAGCGGTTTGGCACACTAATGAAAGTGTCGAACGCTACAGAATTTTTATCAAGCCCTGTTCCAGCCTTATAACTAGAGCAAACTTTTTGGCTTATGGTGGTTCAACAGATCTTAGCATTGTTGGTGCTGCACCATAAGTACTCAAATAGGCACGAGAAAATGCATCTCCGCTACTGTACCCAAATCGACTGGCAACATCTTTAATTCGATCACCTTTTTGAATGGCGATATGGGCTAACCTTATACGCCAATGCTTTAAATAAGCTATAGGTGTTTTACCAACATCTGATACAAATTCAGCCATAAACTGTGATCTTGACATACCTGCTAAAGCAGTAAAATTTTCAATTTGCCAATTGCGCCCTGGATCATCATGAATTGCCACCACCACGTTTTTTAATTTAAGGTGAGCTAAACCTGTAAACATCCTCGGTTCAGAAATTTCACTTGCAACATGATTACGCAAAATATTAACTACAATCAAGTCACATAGCCTATTTAAAGCGAATTCGCCTCCACATCTAGGTGCTTTAGCTTCAGTTGCCATTAAAGCGGCAATGTTTTTAATATCGCTGTTCTCAATAACATCAATTTTCAAATAAGGCGACATCGCTTGATAAAGAGGATTTGTATTGCCGCCAATATCAACATGAGCAAAGGCGACAACATCACTATAAATATTCTTATCCGGACCCCATCAATATATAAAACAAGTTTTTCCACTTTCTGCTGCTGGCCAATAATAAATAAATTACTGGCTTCAGGGCTGCTTGTGCGGCTTGAACGCACTTCAAAATTATTTAATAAACTAGATAATCGATCAAGATGCGACATTTTAGGACTTTAAGTATGAATAAGTAGACACATTTCGACAGTAAGTCTTTTATTATCTCATTTCAAATTATTACAAACCGCGAACTTTATATTTACGGCTAAAAGTCGTTTACTAAGTTGATAGAAATACTTCACGTTTAACCAAAAGAGAATAATAAATATGCGTCAATCCAAAAAGCGCTCACTAAAAACGTTAAGTTAACCCTAATAGTCACAATCACTTTAATTCCTTTTAGTCATACAAAAGAGAGCGCTACCATGCCAAAACCGAAAGTCATTATTTTTGATGTCAACGAAACTCTCCTTGATTTAACACCATTACGGATATCCGTAGGTAAGGCTTTACAAGGGCGTGAAGACTTATTGTCATTATGGTTTTCAACCATGCTGCACTATTCACTAGTCAATACCGTGACAAATAACTACCAAGATTTCGCCCAAATAGGCAGTGCAGCGTTAAATATGGTTGCCACTAATCAAGGTATTTCACTCAGTAATGAAGCCGCTAAAGAAGCCATCATAGGATCGATTACTAAGTTACCCGCTCACCCAGATGTTATTCCTAGCTTAACAAGTTTACGTAATAGCGGTTATCACATCGTCAGTCTCACCAATTCTTCAAATGCAGGCGTTGCCACACAATTTAGCTATGCAGGCCTCACTGATTTTTTTGAACGTCGCTTTAGTGTTGAAGATGTACGTACCTTTAAACCCGCCCCTCGTCCATATCAATGGGTACTAGAAGAGCTAAATGTTAAACCAGAAGAAACCTTAATGGTTGCTGCACATGCATGGGATTTAATCGGTGCAAAAGCAATGGGCTTAAAAACAGCTTTTATACAACGCCCAGGGACAACACTTTACCCAGAAACGGCACGTCCCGACTATGTCGTCGATAGCCTTACTGACCTAGCTAGTATTTTAGCTAAAAAACAACCTCAGTAACATTCTTATAACTTTGAAAATTAACATGAGTTTTTTATGTATTAGTAGTGTTGCAAAAATAGCAAAAACATTAACTGGCTCGACAGGAACCGAGACAGAGCTGGCAATGACACCAGTAAACCCTGCTCTTAAAAAAGACTAGCGATAAAACGCTAGTCTTAACAACTTGGTTTGCTCTAACTTAAAAATCCGCCATCTACTACTACTGTAGTTCCTGTTGTATAAGAAGACGCATCTGACACTAGGTACAAAACAGTACCCGCCATCTCATCTGGTTGTGCCGTTCTTCCTAGTGGTATTTGCATCAAGGCGGTTTTTAAGATTTTTTCATTGCTTGTTAAAGCTGAGGCAAATTTGGTTTCGGTTAATCCCGGTAATAAGGCATTAACACGAATATTCAACGAGCCACACTCTTTAGCAAAGGCTTTCGTCATACTAATAACCGCTGCTTTAGTAATGGAGTATATACCCTGCCCCATACCTGGAGAAATGCCATTGATTGAAGCGGTATTTAAAATCACGCCACCGCCCTGCTGTTTCATCATTTTACCGGCCGCGGTAGACATAAAGAAATACCCACGAATATTTACATCAACCGTTTTATCAAATGCCCCTAAATCAGTATCTAAGATATGACCAAAGTATGGATTAGCCGCTGCATTGTTAACTAGAATATCCAAACGTCCATATTTTTCGCTAATTTGCTCAAAAATGTTTTCAACCTGTGCCATTTCACCTACATGACATGCCATAGCAACTGCATCACCACCGTCGTCGCGAATACTTTGTGCAACGGTTTCACAACCATCAATTTTGCGACTAGAAACAATCACTCTTGCGCCATAGGCAGCAAGTAATCGTGCTATAGACTCACCTATACCTCGGCTTGCACCTGTAATTAACGCGACTCTACCGGTTAAATCAAATATATCTTTTTTCATGAAATCTCCTCACTCTTTGAATACGTCACTGACTTATTATTATTAATCTGCATCTACTTTAAGTACTAATTTACCCATGTTTTCACCGTTAAAAAGCATCAATAATGTTTCTGGGAAATGCTCGATGCCTTTAACCACATGTTCTTTAGCGACTAATTTCCCCTCTGCAATCCAACCTGCCATTTCAGCCGCTGCTTTAGAATAATTAGCAACATTATCAAATACCACAATGCCCTCCATTCTAGCCCTGTTGACTAATAAAGTAAGGTAGTTAGACGGCCCTTTTACAGCCGTTGTATTGTTATATTGGCTGATAGCACCACAGATTACTATGCGTGCCTTCATACGAATTTGGGTCAACACATCATCAAGTATGTCACCACCAACATTGTCGAAATACACGTCAACGCCTTTAGGACAGGCAACTCGTAGCGCTTTTTTCACGTTCTCATTTTTATAATCAATGGCCGCATCAAAACCTAACTCATCCACAAGGTAGGCACATTTGTCAGCACCGCCAGCAATTCCCACGACTTTGCAGCCTTTTATCTTAGCTATTTGTCCGACAACTGAGCCTACGGCTCCAGCGGCACCTGATACCACGACTGTTTCGCCAGCTTTAGGTAAACCAGTATTTAACAAGCCAAAATAAGCAGTCATTCCAGGCATACCTAACACCCCTAGATATCGCTCTAATGGTGCTAAGTTTGGATCTATCTTGTGGAGTCCCTCAATACCCACTACGGCATACTTTTGAACACCACAATGACCATACACGTAATCACCTTCTGAAAATTGACTACTCGAAGACTTAAGCACTTTGCCAACGGTTCCAGCACGCATCACACCGCCGATTTGAACCGGTTCTATGTAAGATTTACCGTCATTCATCCAACCACGCATCGCGGGGTCCAAAGAAATGTAATCCACTTGAACTAAGACTTGATTGTCGGCTAATTCAGCAACATCGTTTTCTACAAAATCCCAGTTTTTTCTAGTAGGTGTTCCCACAGGTCTTGATGCCAATAAAAATTGTTTATTTTTCATAATGTCTCCATGTCTATTTATGTTTTAACATCTAATTGATGAATCGATTAAAACCATTCAGCTTGCATTTCACTGCAGCTATCATCCATATCATTTAACAACGCAATATCTCTTTGCACTGCAGGCAATTCCCAGCGTACAAAATACTTAGCCGCTTGCACTTTTCCTAAATAAAATGCCTTATCTTCATCAGATAGATTTGCTGATGTTAATGCGTTCTCAGCTACATTTGCCTGGCGTATCCACAACCAGCTCATTACAACTTGGCCGAATATATTCATAAAGCACGTCGCGTTAGCTAACAAAACCGGTTGTTTTTCTGACTTTAAATGTTGTGCAAGTAAAGGCAGCAAGGACTGCATTTGTTTTATATAGGGCAATAAAGTGGCTATCAACTTCTGACTTTGCTCACCCGTCACTTGGGCAAAATCGTTTTCCATTCTTTGTTGCAATAATTTCAGTCCAGAACCATTGGCTTGCCACAGTTTACGTGTGAGTAAATCCAAAGCTTGAATACCATTAGTGCCCTCGTGTATTGGATTAAGCCTATTGTCACGCCAACATTGTTCAACCGGGTATTCTCGCGTATAACCAGCACCACCTAACACTTGTATCGCCAAGTCATTGGCTTTTGGTCCGAACTCTGATGGCCATGCTTTTACTATAGGCGTCAACAAGTCCAACAGCTCAGATGCTTGTCGTTTTTCATCATCTGTGGTGAGTGTATGAGAATCATCGACCAAGCGCGCGGCGTAAAAACATAATGCCATGGCACCTTCTACATAGGATTTTTGTGCCAATAGCATCCGTTTAACATCGCCATGTTGAATAATAGTTGCAGCTTTATCTGTTGGTTTGTTGTCAGGTGCAACACGTCCTTGGGTGCGTTCCTTGGCATACTCTAACGAATACTGATATCCACTGTAGCCTATCATCGCCGCACCAAAGCCCACGCCCAATCGAGCTTCATTCATCATCAAAAACATGTATCGAAGACCTTGATGCTCTTCGCCTATTAGATATCCGTGGCAGTCTTCTTTTTCACCAAAGCTTAGGGCAGTGGAGGTGGTTCCTCTATATCCCATCTTATGAATAAGACCTGCTAAGGCAACGTCATTTCTTTGAGTTGGGTTTCCAACTTCATCGAGACGAAACTTAGGCACCACGAATAATGAAATACCCTTAACACCCGCTGGAGCGCCTTTAATTTTAGCTAAAACCAAATGTACTATGTTGCCGGACAGTTCATGATCACCGCCGGAGATATAAATTTTATTGCCTTTAAGGCGATAGTTTCCGTCTTCATGTTTGATTGCTGTGGTATGAATATCAGCTAAAGACGAACCTGCATGCGGCTCTGTTAACGCCATGGTGCCAGTAAACTCACCCGTTAACATTTTAGGCATAAAAGCATCTTTTAGCTGTTGTGATGCAAAGTTGCGGATCACATTTGCAGCAGCCATAGTCAAAAAGGGATAACCGGTACTAGAAGGATTGGCTGCCATAAAATAACCAGCACAAGCAGTCATAATGGTTTCTGGTAACTGCATACCGCCTTCCTCGAAGTCAAAGCGTCCTGCAATTAAGCCTGATTCAACATAGGCATCAAAGGCTTCTTTTACCTCAGGTATCATATGTACTTTTTGACCATCAAAAGTTGGCTCGTTAGCGTCACCTTTGGCATTATGTGTGGCAAACTTTTCAGTGGCGATTTTGTTTGCGATATCCATCACTGCATCAAATGTTTCGCGGTTATGCTCAAAAAATCTTTCTCGCTCACAAAGGTTTTTGGTGTCTAATACTTCGTATAATTGAAACGCTAATTCTTTACGTTTAACCAATTCGTTATTCATATCCTTCAACCTTTAAAAGTGTTTACAGCTGAAAACTGCAATTAAGTAAATATTGGTAATAGATTGACAAAATTATCACTTCGCTATTATTGTCATATATGACATATTAATGGTCATTTACGACAGTTATAACGGGATGTTATTTGAGACTAATCACTGCAGTTATTTACAGTGTTTAAAGTAACCATTCTTGGCTTTGATCAGGCTTATGCAAGTGCTATCACTGGCGCCCTCGACTTGTTTGCGTTAGCCGGAGTGACATGGCAACGGATGCAAGGCCAACAACCTTCGCCATTTTTTGAGGTGCAAATTGCATCGCTAAAAAAACGTCCTGTACGCTGCATTAATCAGTTAGTGATCAATAGTCATATAGCGATTGAAGATGTCGAACATACCGACTTATTACTGATACCCACTATCGGTGGCGAACTCATTAATGTGATTAATAACAACCAGCCCCTATTGGCACATATTCAAAAACATTTTGATAACCATTCTGATATTGCAAGCAATTGTAGTGGAGCATTTTTATTGGCAGAAGCCGGTTTGTTAGATGGCAAAGAAGCGACGACTCATTGGGGATATGCCAGCCTGTTTAAATCTCGCTATCCTAAAGTAGATTTGTGTGCAGAAAAGATGATCACTTCTGCACAAAATATTTATTGTTCTGGTGGAGGTATGGCTTGGTTTGATTTAGCCCTGATGTTAATTGAGCGCTATTGCGGCCATGATGTTGCAACAACGACGGCTAAAGCACATGTAATTGATATTTATCGAGGTGAACAGGTAGCTTATGCCAATATTCTCACTAAAAAATATCATCAGGACCCTGATGTATTACTTGTCCAAGAATGGTTAGAAATAAACTACGATCAAAAGATAGTGGTGAGTGATTTACCTTTATTGGTTAACCTGACCCTAAGAACATTTAATCGACGATTCAAAAAGGCTACTGAACTAAATCCGTTAGAATATTTACAAACCACACGCATTGAAGCCGCCAAAAAACAACTTGAAACAACCCACGACAGCATCGAACGAATAGTCTCTCAAGTAGGCTATGACGACCTGAGTTCCTTTACTCGGTTATTTAAAAAACATACTGGATTATCTCCTAGCCAGTATGCAAAAAAGTTTAAACGTTAAGACTAATATTTTAATTAAAATAATTTTGCATATTTTTTGCACTAAACTTAATTCGATTAAGACTTATTGTCATAATTAATCAGTAAAAGTAAATATAAACGTATGTGTATAACTAATGCATCGATATATATTGCGTATTTATCGATGCATTAAGTCGTTAATTCAACGTTTCAGTTTAATTTATTGATTGCACCAAAGCGTAACGTCACTGCCCGTTTTTTGAACATTATGGCTATTTGTAAATAGTTATTAAAAACAATTTAATATATACATCAGGTAAAAAGGAACAAAACTATGGCTTTTAAAAAACAATATTTAAAATCTAAGGCAATGTGTAAGGTCACATTTAAATTATCAAAGGAACAGGCTAATGATGCAGATTTGGTTCGTTTAGTAGGTGATTTTAACCAATGGGATTTGTCATCAGCACCGATGAAAAAACTTAAAAATGGGGATTTTACCGCTACAGTTAGTTTAGCCAAAGACTCAAAGTATCAGTTTAGATATTTACTCGATGATAAGACATGGGAAAATGACTGGGAGGCTGATGCTTATATTCCTTCTCCGTTATCTTATGCTGATAACTCGGTTGTAAATATTTGAAAAATTAGTTTCAGGAAGGTGAAATCAATAATGGGTTTCACCTTCTTACACGTATTTTTCAGATTCAACATCATTAATATTTTCCAGGAATATAATCTCATGTTGTCGATATCTAAACGCCTCTCTCTTTTTCGTCTATCTAATAAAATGCGTCACGCTAAAAATTACGCAGATTGGAAGCGATTCGCCATTGAGCACGACACAATTTCTGGCCTTAAAGCATGGAAAAATAAAGAAGTATCGAATAGTTACGACTACCTGAGCATTCGCACCAGAATCGATATGCTTAGGAGACTAAGACAAGAGAAGGATGATATAGGATTACTTTTTGCCCTCAATGAGGGTATTCATGGCAATCAGGGAGGTATGGGTAAACCCATTCTTTATAAACGGGCAAAATTTGGTACAAAACGATTAATCGAAGAGTATGTTGATGAGATAGTCAATGCTCTCGAACACATTTCTAAGCTACCTGAGTCCAGCGATGTTTCGAGGGAAGACAAACAAGATTTTTTTGAACGTGCAAGTCACTGTTTTGGCCGTTCAGCTTTAATGCTAAGTGGTGCCGGATCACTTGGGCACTTTCATCTTGGAGTGATCAAGACATTATTCAATTATCAGATGTTACCAAACGTCATTTCCGGATCAAGCGCAGGGGCAATATTTGCTGCATTACTTGGAACTTATTCAAATGATGAACTTACACATGTACTTCAAGGTGACATGCTGTTGGACCCTTTACAACTTAATATTGACAACAACCCTAAACGCTTAGTTCGCGACCAAGTGGATTCTGTTTCTTTAAAGATGACATTGGAGGCTGTGATCCCTAATATTACTTTTCAGGAAGCTTATGAGAAAACAGGCAGAATGATTAGCATCACTATCGCACCCTTTGAAGAACACCAAACTTCCAGATTAATGAATGCGGTTACTTCGCCTAATGTTTATGTGCGTTCTGCAGTTATGGCATCTTGTGCATTGCCTGGTGTTTTCCCGCCCGTTATGTTGATGGCTAAAAATGTTTATGGCGAGACCCAACCATATTTGCCAAATCGTCGATGGGTAGATGGAGCCGTTACGGATGACCTTCCTGCAAAAAGGCTGGCCAGACTTTATGGTGTGAACCATTTTATCGTTAGTCAGGCGAATCCGTTAGCATTAGCCATTATGAAGGGAGAAGAAAATATGCCCATTCCCAAAAGCGCCAAAAATATTATACGTTTTTCTTCACATGAGTTTTTAAAAACAGGGGAACAATTTAGTCGGCGTTATCTTCGCAAGCTCCCGGATATTGGGAAAGCTATGAATATGTTCTATTCAGTTTTGGCACAAGATTATAAAGGTGATGTAAATATTGTACCTAGTTTCAGCTTTGTAAGACCTCAAAAGCTTCTTGGTCAACTCACTACAGATGAAATTAAGGCGCTAGTCACAGAAGGTGAACGTTCAACCTGGCCACAATTAGAACAGATTAGAATTTGTTCTAATATTAGCCACAAGTTAGAGCAGATTGTGAACAACCATTCAAACCATAACATTAAACTTTTTTATAAAAAATCTCGCCGAAAAACTGAGCGGTCAATGAATATCTATTTTACTTAGTACATCTATTAGACGCTGGGGATAGACTCTGCCGTCTGATGATCGTCACTATCTAATCAACACTTAATTTATACTGCATATCCTTTGATAAACAGAGAATCTTTTATGTGGGATTCATTTTCTTAGGACTGAGTTAGTTTACTAAAACCTGTTGCTTGTGGAGCCATTATAAATTCAGTCATGGATGTGGGTAATCTTCTTGCAGTGACTTTTTTAATCTTATATCGGAAGACTTTGCTTGTTTTTGTATCTGGAAGTAAAGCTTGGGAAATAATTAAACAACACGTTTAAAAAACGTGATTATATTGATCCAACATAACTCAAATAGTTGTATAACAAATAGACTAAAGGATGAAATTGAAAGGTTCCAAACAAAAAAGCCATGACGTAAACAGCCATGGCTTTGTCAAAACGTTTTAATGTTGTCTATAAAGCAGCTTCAAGCTCTGGCAATACATCGAACAAATCACCCACTAAGCCATAATCGGCCACTTGAAAAATTGGTGCTTCTTCGTCTTTATTGATAGCAACAATCACCTTCGAGTCTTTCATACCGGCTAAATGTTGAATTGCTCCTGAAATACCAACAGCAATATATAGGTTAGGAGCAACAATTTTACCTGTTTGCCCTACTTGCATATCGTTTGGAACAAAACCAGCATCAACAGCCGCTCTTGAGGCCCCCATGGCAGCACCAAGTTTGTCGGCAATACCATCTAGTAATTTGAAGTTTTCACCATTTTGCATACCACGACCACCAGAGATAATAATATCTGCAGCAGTTAATTCTGGTCTTTCAGATTCTGTTAATTCGGCAGAAACGAAAGCTGATTTATCCAATAACTTTACTATTGTGCAAGCTTCAACAGGTGCGGTGTTACTTTCACCTGCTGCATCAAATGCAGCGGTTCTAACCGTAATCACTTTGATTTGGTCAGAAGATTGAACAGTCGCAATGGCATTACCAGCATATATCGGGCGAAGAAATGTGTCGGCACTTTCAACTTTAATTATGTCAGAAATCTGAGCAACATCTAACAAGGCTGCAACTCTGGGCATAAAGTTTTTGCCGGTGGTGGTAGCGGCCGCCAAAACATGGCTAGCATCTTTACCTAACTCGGTAACTAATTCAGCAATATTTTCTGCCATTTGTTGAGCATATTCAGCACTATCAGCCAATAATACTTTACTCACGCCATCTATTTTAGCGGCTTGATTCGCAACAGCTTCGCACTCGAAGCCAGCAACTAATAAATGTATTTCACCACCAATTTGTGATGCTGCATGCATAAGCTTGTGCGTTTCGGTCTTAAGCTGTTCGTTGTCATGTTCTGCGTATACTAAAATAGCCATTAGATCACCTTCGCTTCATTTCTTAATTTGTCGACTAATTCAGCAACATCAGCCACTATAATTCCGCCTTTGCGTTGTGCAGGCGCCTCAACTTTCAGAACTTTTACACTTGATGTTAGATCAACACCAAAATCAACAGCAGGTTTAACCTCTAAAGGTTTACGCTTAGCTTTCATTATATTTGGTAAAGAAGCATACCGAGGTTCATTTAGTCTTAAGTCTGTCGTAACAACTGCTGGTAAGGTCAATTCGATAGTTTGTAAACCACCATCAATTTCACGAGTAACTTTTATTTTACCCGCATCTACTAATACTTCAGAAGCAAATGTACCCTGAGGCATTCCTGTTAATGCAGCTAGCATTTGACCAGTCTGGTTATTATCAGAATCGATGGATTGCTTACCTAAAATAACTAAATCGGGCGACTCTTGTTCAACCACCTTTTGCAATAATTTAGCTATCTGTAAGGAATCAAGGGTCAAATCGGTATCAATTTGAATACCACGATCTGCACCCAGAGCAAGGGATGTACGAATTTGCTCTTGACAACTTTTATCGCCAATGGATACTACGACTATTTCTGTGGCCACACCCTTCTCCTTTAGGCGTACAGCTTCTTCTACAGCAATTTCACAAAAAGGGTTTATTGACATTTTAGCGTTAGTTAAATCTACAGCGCTATTATCTGGTTTTACCCTGACTTTTACATTGTAATCAATGGCGCGTTTTACTGGCACAAGAATTTTCATTTTCACCTCTACTTACAGGTATAAAGTTTAAAATTTAAGTTAACAATCGACTCAAATCAAGTTGACGACAATTTACTTTGTGTTGACGTTAACGTCAACACGGATATCAATTTACAATCATTGGTTATGACCGACGCTATAAACAGGTATTATATGTAATAGTATATGCAGTGGATTATGTTTAGGATCATCTTGCTTTAACACTAAGATATTAATTAACATTTTGTTAAATAAAGATATTTCATGTGATTTGCAAAATACTATATAATCCTATTATGTTGTTTATTAGTACAAGTATTAGTCCTATTAAAAGCGAAATCTGATGCAATAATAGACATTTGCCGACTATAATATGCTTATGAATAAGGTTCCTAAGTATTTTTTTTATGAATAGTTAAATACATTTTTATGAATAGTTGAAACTAAAAAGAGGACAAACAAGTGGAACGAGAATCGATGGAGTTTGATGTAGTAATAGTCGGTGCTGGCCCTGCTGGTCTGTCAACTGCGTGTCGGTTGATGCAAATTGCCCAGGAAAAAAACCAAGAATTAATGGTTTGTGTAGTAGAAAAAGGTTCAGAAGTTGGAGCGCATATTTTATCTGGTGCAGTGTTTGAAACACGTGCATTAGATGAGTTATTTCCAGATTGGAAAGAAAAAGGGGCTCCCCTTAATACTCCGGTTACTGGGGATGATATTTATTGGCTCAGCAATGAAAATAAAGGGACAAAAATCCCTGGTTTCATGACACCTAAAACTATGCATAACGATGGCAATTATATTGTGAGTATGGGTAATGTGTGTCGCTGGTTGGCCGAACAAGCTGAAGCTCTAGGTGTCGAGATATTTCCTGGATTTGCTGCTTCAGAGGTGCTTTTTAACGAAGATGGAAGCGTTGGTGGTGTGATAACTGGCGATATGGGCCTTGATAAAGAAGGTCAACCTAAAGATTCGTTTATGCCCGGTATGGAACTCAAAGCTAAATACACTGTATTTGCTGAAGGTTGCCGTGGGCATCTAGGCAAACAACTTATTCAAAAATTCGAGTTGGACAAAGGACAATCTCCGCAACATTACGGTATCGGTTTTAAAGAAATTTGGGATGTTGATCCCGCTAAACATCAAGAAGGTTTAGTTGTGCATACTGCTGGCTGGCCTATAACCGATGCTACAGGTGGTTCTTATCTTTACCATGCAGAGAACAACCAAGTGTTAGTCGGACTAATTTTAGACTTGAATTATAGCAACACACATTTAAGTCCCTTTGATGAATTCCAGCGTCTCAAACATCACCCTGTATTTAAACAGTATCTTGAAGGCGGTAAACGTGTGTCTTATGGCGCAAGGGCTCTTTCTAAAGGTGGTTTTAATTCTCTACCAAAAATGACCTTTCCAGGAGGATTGTTACTAGGTTGTGATGCGGGCACCTTAAATTTTGCCAAAATCAAGGGTAATCACACTGCGATGAAGTCTGGGTTAATAGCGGCTGAATCACTTATGGAGGTATTGAGCCAAGCCGATGCATCTCCTTCGCAGGATTTAACCAGTTACACTCAGAAATTCAAAGACTCTTGGTTGTATGATGAATTATTCAGATCACGTAACTTCGGCCCTGCTTTACATAAATTTGGTACGTTTATGGGCGGAGCTTTTAACACCCTAGAACAAAACTGGTTTAAGGGTAATCTGCCCTTTACTTTCAAAGATGATATCGCTGACCATGTGCAGCTTAAAAAGACACAAGATTGCGTCAAAATTGATTACCCTAAACCCGATGGTGTTCTAAGTTTTGATAAGTTATCTTCTGTATTTTTATCAAACACCAATCATGAAGAAGAACAGCCTTGTCACTTAAAACTTAAAGACAGCACGGTACCAATTACAGTTAATCTGGCATTATATGATGAGCCCGCTCAGCGTTACTGCCCCGCAGGTGTGTATGAAATCGTTGAATCTGAACAAGGTGAAAAACAACTGCAGATCAATGCTCAAAACTGCGTACATTGTAAAACTTGTGATATCAAAGACCCGACCCAAAATATTAATTGGGTTGTACCAGAAGGTGCAGGTGGACCAAACTATCCTAATATGTAAACTTAATTAGTGGGGGAAACCCCACTTTTATCACCTTATTTAGTCAGGAATTATTAAGTGTTTTATGACCGCGGTTAATTACCAAATACATTCAGACTCTGTTGATAAACCTTGGATAATGCTAATTCACGGTTTATTTGGTAGCCTGGATAATTTATCAGCACTAAGAAGACAATTTACTGAATCGTTTCAGGTCTTATCAATAGACTTACCTGACCATGGTAAATCTACATTCACCCAGACATTTAGTTTTGAATATTATGCAGAACTCATATCTGAACTTGTTGCCAGTCTAAACATTAAAAGGCTTAACATAGTTGGGCATTCGTTGGGTGGTAAGGTCGCAATGCGACTTGCTCTGAATCAACATGAACTAATTAGTCACTTGATCGTATTAGACATTGCTCCTGTTGAATATCATGCACGTCATTCAAATGTGTTTCAGGGCTTAAATAATGTTGCATTAGCAGATATAACTAGCCGTAATGAAGCAGAAGTAGCACTTTCAAAATACGTTGAAGACAGCTCTACCAAACAATTTTTACTTAAGAGTCTGTACAACATAAACGGTATCTGGAAGTGGCGTTTTAATCTGGAGTTGTTACAAGCTGATTATTCTAAATTATCAGCTGCTATTGTGTCTGAGAAGCCCTTCGATGGCCCAGTGTTATTTATTAAAGGCGAGCTTTCAGATTATTTGCTTCCGGAACATAAACAAGCTGTTATCAACTTGTTCCCAAATAGTCAGTCTAAGATGATAAGTGGCACAGGACATTGGTTGCATGCTGAGAAAGCTGAGCTATGTGCAAAGATTATTTTGGCATTCTTAATTAAATAAGAATGCAGCGACTCAGGACAATTTTCATAGCATAGACTCTATGTTAGTATGCGCCTGATTTTTAAAGGAGTTGACCAAAGTACATGTTAACTGACCATTACGAACAAATTGAAGCAATAGGTTTGGACGTTGCTATTATAGGACTTTTTTTACTAATGGCTTACGTTGTTCATGATGTACTTAAGAAAAATAACGTGCCACTTATTGGTAAAGTTGTTGTGTATTTTGTACTTTTTTTAGGTGCCGCAGGATTTATATTTAAAGGCATTATGCAATTGGTTATCGAAGGTTAATAATTTAGTTTTCATTGAAACCAAAACGAATTTATATTTTAGTTTAGGAATACGTAATAATGGCAAGTGTGGGGTTATTTTTTGGCAGCGATACTGGCAATACAGAACATATTGCTAAGATGATCCAAAAAGAATTAGGCAAAAACCTAATAGACGTAAAAGACATTGCAAAAAGCAGCAAAGAAGATATTGCTGAATTTGACCTATTACTTTTCGGTATTCCGACTTGGTATTATGGTGAAGCGCAGTGTGATTGGGATGATTTTTTTCCCGAACTTGAGCTAATTGATTTCGAAGATAAATTAGTTGCGATCTTTGGCTGTGGTGATCAGGAAGATTATGCAGAATATTTCTTAGATGCAATGGGCATGGTTAGAGATATTGTAGAAGCTAAAGGTGCTATCATAGTAGGTCAATGGCCATCAGAAAGTTATGACTTTGAAGCATCTAAAGGCATGGCCGATGAAAACCACTTTGTAGGTTTAGGAATTGATGAAGACCGTCAACCCGAACTTACCGAACAACGAGTCAAAGCCTGGTGTAAGCAAATTCATAATGAACTTTGTTTAGCGGAATTAGGTTAAAAATTAAAAAGGAGCCTCAGCTTCTTTTTAATTTAGATAGATAGTAAATAACTTTTAAATCCAAATAGGTACCCTATAATGACCTTACACTTTTATATGAAAGTAAGATAATGGATCAAAATAAAGAATTAAAAAAAGCGGGATTAAAAGTCACCCTTCCACGCTTGAAAATCCTAGAGATATTACAGCTACCTGAAAATCAGCATATCAGTGCTGAAGACGTTTATAAAATTCTAATTGACCATGACGAAGATATTGGTTTAGCTACGGTTTACCGAGTTCTCAATCAATTTGATGATGCAGGTATTTTAAACCGTCATCATTTTGAAGGCGGAAAATCAGTTTTTGAAATTAGTCATAAAAACCATCACGATCACCTAGTTTGTCTGAAGTGTGGAAAAGTGATTGAGTTTGAAGATGACGTTATCGAAAGACGTCAAGATGAAGTAGCTGAACGACATAATATGACACTCACCCATCACAGTTTATATCTGTATGGTGAATGTAAAATAGATTGTGACGTAGATTAATTTGCTCAATATTTAATTACACCGCCGTTCAAGCGGCGGTTTTTACGTTTCGATACTAAATGAAAATGAATAAAAATTAATCCCAGAACTCTGGACTAGAGAACACCGAAAACAAGGAGTTAAATTTATATCGGCTTTTATCCTCCCCAAGCAA
>Ga0307488_10000833_pt1 | contig 25709 bp, 25 predicted proteins | sample SB02metaG_FD_202248 | JGI IMG/M metagenome (GOLD analysis project Ga0307488, IMG submission 202248) | Sea-ice brine microbial communities from Beaufort Sea near Barrow, Alaska, United States - SB 0.2 | ecosystem: Environmental > Aquatic > Marine > Coastal | place: USA: Alaska | collected... | reverse complement strand
CTTCCTCTGTGGTGCAATAAAATCTTTAGTCTTTTAAGCATTAAATATCTACTAACACTCAATAATATTGACTGCTAACCCACCTCTTGAGGTTTCTTTGTATTTGGACTTCATATCATTGCCTGTTTCCCACATGGTTTTGATGACTTTGTCGAGTGACACTTTGTGTTGCCCTGAGCCTCTTAGAGCGAGTCTGGAAGCGTTAATGGCTTTAATGGCTCCCATGGCATTACGCTCTATACAAGGCACTTGTACTAGGCCGCCGACTGGGTCGCAGGTTAAACCTAGGTTATGCTCCATACCAATTTCGGCTGCGTTTTCAACTGCGTCTACCGAACCGCCGACTATTTCGGTTAAGGCACCTGCTGCCATCGAACATGCGACGCCTACTTCTCCCTGACAGCCTACTTCGGCGCCAGATATGGAAGCATTCTTCTTATATAAAATACCGATGGCTGCTGCAGTTAAAAAATAACGGCTTACCGTGTCTTCATCTACGGGTTTAACAAATTTATCGTAATAACATAACACCGCTGGAATAATTCCTGCCGCGCCGTTGGTTGGGGCAGTTACCACCGTGCCGCCGGCGGCATTTTCCTCGTTAACCGCTAATGCAAACAGATTAACCCAATCCATTGCGACCATTGGATCGGCATTTTTTTCGTTTTGTAAGCGGTGATATAAGCCAGGCGCTCGGCGGGTGACTTTTAGGCCCCCGGGTAAAATACCTTCAGTATGAATGCCTGTTTGCACACTTTTATACATAACTTGCCATATGTGCCATAGCTTTTTGATGATTTCTTCTTTAGGTTGAAATACTTCTTCGTTTTTCATCATTATTGAGCTGATACGCAGACCATGCTCTTTACTGTGTTCTAGTAGCTGTTTGGCGCTGGAAAAGTCATAAGGTACAGGTTGTTCTTCGTGGATAAGTGCAGCTACTTTTTGCTCAGCAAAGTCTTGCTCTCGAATAATAAAGCCCCCTCCGATAGAAAAATAAGTTTGTGAGGTGATCACAGTCTTGTTATTCATAGCATGAAACGTCATTCCGTTTGGATGTTGACTGAGGGATTTACGACGATGGAAAACTATTGCATTGAGTGCAGGGAATTTGATTGATTTTTTACCATCTAAGTCAAGTCTTTGACAACTTCTGACTTTTTCTAGAAAGGACTCAACCATAGAGCTATCGATTGATTCAGGGGCATGGCCAAGTAATCCTAAAATCACAGCTTTGCCTGTTCCGTGGCCTTTACCTGTTTGTCCTAATGAGCCAAACAGCTCGACCTTAATCTGATCAGTGGTATCAAATAAACCTTGTTCCGATAATTCCCCACAAAAAGCTTTAGCAGCCCGCATTGGGCCAACGGTGTGGGAGCTGGAAGGGCCAATACCGATGCTGAACATATCAAAAACACTGATCATTTTGTTTACTTCACTAGAAGAGATAAAAACTAATTGTGCTAGTTAAATGTGTTTAGAACAATAGCTGTGGATATAACAGCTTAAATAGCGCTGTAAAGATTGCTTTAAAAGTTTACGTTTTGACGATAAATACGTTAGAAATGATTCGATAGATTGCGCACAAAAGCAGCTGTTGCGCCCCAAATGTTATGTTCTTTCCAAGGGATAAAGTACACTGGGAATTGCCCTTCTTTACGTTTAACCCAATGAATTAAATGGTTATTTTTATCCATTAAAAAACTCAGTGGCACTTCGAAAGTGCTCTCCACTTCATTTTTATCCAATATTAAGCGGGTTGGAGCAGAAATGAAGCCTACATACGGTATCACCTCATATCGACTCACCGTACGATATACCGGTAAGTTACCGACAACTTCTACTTTATAAGGGTGTAAACCCACTTCTTCATGGGTTTCACGCAAAGCCGTTTCGACCAAAGAATTATCAGTTAGCTCCTGTTTACCACCGGGGAAACTTATTTGACCTGCATGATGTCTTAAGTGACTCGCTCTGACTGTAAACAACACAGTCAGCTCATTGTCGTATTCCATTATAGGTAATAATACGGCGGCAGGCCTGCCAGGCTCTCGAAGTGGAAAATCGGCCTCACTATTAATTTGTTTCGCATGATGAAATCGAGTGAGAAATTGTGCTTTATCCATGGGCCTTCCCAAGTTTCGACAATGAGGAGTATTGACTCAAGACAGGTAATATTTTTGACACTTTGTCTAGGCTTTCTTGATATTCATCTTTTGCGTTAGAGTCGAGTACGATGCCTCCGCCTGCCCAGCAATGCATTATTTTTTGATTGTTTGATCGATCGGGTGATTTTTCGCGTGATTGTTCGCATAGCAAAGTTCGAATACATATATTAGTATCCATGTCGCCAAACACGCCTAGATAGCCAATACTGCCGCAGTAAATGTTACGGTTGTTAGGCTCTAGTTCGTCAATAATCTGCATAGCACGTATTTTTGGCGCTCCGGTAATTGAGCCTCCGGGAAACGCACCTTGCAATAAATCTATGGGGTTGCTGGTTGTTTTTAGCTTACCCGTGACGGTACTCACTAGATGATGAACTGCGGCAAAGCTTTCTAATTTAAAAAGTTCGGGTACATTGACAGTGCCCGGCTGGCAGTGCTTGCTTAAGTCGTTACGCAGTAAATCAACAATCATCAAATTTTCAGCGCGATCTTTTTCTGCACTTAATAACGCGTCGATTTGTAGTTGATCTTGTTCAGGGTCTTTGCTGCGGAGTCTGGTTCCTTTAATAGGTTTGGTTTGAACCATGCCCTCATTAACCGATATAAATCGTTCGGGAGAAATACTCATCACTACGCTGTCTGCCAAGCGTATAAATGCAGAAAAGGGTGCATGATTTGCTACTCGTAACTGCTGATAAGCTTGCCATTCGTCACCCATAAAACGGGCTGAAAAACGCTGGGCTAAGTTAATTTGATAACAATCTCCGGCTTGCAAGTAGGCCGAAATACACGATAGCTTTTGTGTATATTGCTCTTGGCTCATATTAGCTTGCCAATCACTGGTTAAACTAAAGGATTGTGAGGTGTTATCGCACTCAACTAATTGTTGAATATCGTTGCTAGATGGATGGGGGTATGGGTCCAAATAACATAGATAAAATTGCTGATTAATATTGTCCTTAATGATGCTCCAAGCGTAAATACCTATCGCCATATCTGGGGTTGAATACTCATTTTCATTTTTATTCGGCAAGTTTTCAAAACATTTACCTAAGTCATAACCAAACAAACCTAGTGCACCTGCCATAAATGGCAGGTTAAACTGATTAGCTGATTTTACTTGATTGTTAGGCATGTGTTTTTCAAGCATATTTTGCACTAAGGACAAAGGGTTGAGTGAGCTTTCTTGATTTAGATTAGTGTCTTGTTGCCACACATTGCTGATATTACCGATGGTGGTGATGGTGGCAATCGGATTGGCAACCATAATATCGAAGCGGCCATCTTGACGTTTGCTATCAGCAGAGTCTAAAAGCATTGCCCAAGTTTTATCAGCAAAGTGTGCAAATACGTCTGCCATTGAAAAGTCGCTAGGTAAATTAAGGGGATTGACCGTTAATGAGTAAGTGTGGTTGTTCATGATGACTAATTTATGTACCTAAAAACAGTTGATGTGTTGCTGACAGCGCAGCCATATTGTCGTGGAGCAAATTGCGTGATCAGGTTATCATATCAATAAGTGAAAATTTAACCAGAAAATTTAAGAGGCATCTATGGCTGTTATCCGTCAGCAAGATTTTATCGACAGTATTGAAGAGTCTTTACAGTTTATTTCCTATTATCACCCCCTTGATTACATCAAAGCGGTCGAAAAGGCTTATAACAAAGAAAAAAGTCAGGCGGCAAAAGATGCCATGGCGCAGATACTCATCAACTCGCGCATGTCGGCTGAGGGCAAACGCCCGTTGTGTCAAGACACCGGCATAGTGACCTGTTTTGTGAAAATCGGTATGGGTGTGCAATGGGATAAAACAGATTTAACCGTGCAACAAATGGTTGATGAAGGCACTCGCCGTGCTTATTTAAACCCTGATAATCCGTTACGTGCATCCATCGTCGCCGATCCTGCAGGTAAAAGAATCAATACTAAGGATAACACACCTGCTGTTGTGCATATTGATACTGTACCAGGTGGTGAAATTGAAGTGATGATTGCTGCTAAAGGCGGTGGCTCTGAAAATAAGTCTAAATTGGTCATGCTTAACCCCAGCGATGATATTGCCGACTGGGTAGTCAAAACTTTACCTACCATGGGGGCAGGTTGGTGCCCACCGGGAATGTTGGGAATAGGCATCGGAGGTACAGCTGAAAAAGCTGCGGTGTTAGCCAAAGAAAGCTTGATGGATCCGGTTGATATCCAAGAATTGATGGACAGAGGTGCCGAAACCACTGACGAAAAGTTACGTTTAGACATTTTTAAGAAAGTTAACGACTTAGGTATCGGTGCCCAAGGCTTAGGCGGTTTAACCACTGTGGTAGATGTTAAAATTAAATCTATGCCGACTCATGCTGCCTCTAAACCTGTGGCTATGATCCCTAATTGTGCGGCCACCCGTCATGCACATTTTCATCTAGATGGTTCTGGTCCTGCTGAGTTTATTCCCCCTAAATTAGAAGACTGGCCAAAAGTAACTTGGGAAGTGGCAGAAGGTACACGCCGCGTGGATTTAAACACCGTCACTAAGGAAGATATCCAAGATTGGAAAGTAGGCGAAACGGTATTGTTGTCAGGCAAAATGTTAACTGGACGAGATGCCGCGCACAAACGAATTCAAACCATGTTAGCCAATGGCGAAGGTTTACCAGAGGGGGTGGATTTCGATAATAAGTTTATTTATTACGTTGGCCCAGTAGACGCGGTGCGTGACGAAGCAGTAGGTCCAGCCGGACCCACAACGGCTACTCGTATGGATAAATTTACAGACATGATGTTAGAACAAACAGGCATCAGTGGCATGATTGGTAAAGCCGAACGTGGTCCCGCTACTGTGGCAAGTATTGCCAAACACAAGTCTGTTTACTTAATGGCTGTGGGTGGTGCTGCATATTTAGTGTCTAAAGCCATTAAAAAGGCCCGTGTAGTGGCTTTTGAAGATTTAGGCATGGAAGCAATCTACGAATTTGACGTAGTGGATATGCCAGTCACTGTTGCGGTAGATAGCACTGGGGCTAATGCCCATGAAACAGGCCCTGCTATTTGGAAAATCAAAATAGCTGAAATGGAAAAATAAGTCGTTTTAGTTATGTCCTGAGCACGGCGGTAAATTACCGCCTTTTTTATTGGTAAGAATTACAAAAAGAGAAGAACACCTCACTATGAGTCAATTTAACGACCCTATTTTAATCTCTATATTTGCCAGTCTATTTATATTTGGAGTCTTAATTGGTGCTGTGATTACAGGCATCAGAGCCAAGCAAAAAGGGCAGCAGACAATTGACCAGAACAATTTATTTGCGACTCAACAAGCAACACTATTGAGAGACCAACTGGCGCAGCAAGATTTAACGATAAAAGATTTAATCATAGAGCAACGCGCCGCCCAGCAAGAACAAATGTACACTCAAAACAAATTAGGCCAGTTGACTCAGCGAGTAGAAAGGATTGCTGAACTCGAAATAGAAAAAAATTATTGGCAACAGCAGTATCAACAAAGTAGTAAGATTGCATCTGAATTACGCACCCAACTCGAGTCACAAGCAGCCCGATTTGAACAAGAGCAAATTGCCAGTAAAGATAAATTACAATTACTAGAAGTGGCCGAAAAACGCTTGCAAGAACAGTTCGAGAACATTGCCAACAAAATATTCGAACAGAAACAAGAAAAGTTTAGCCAATCAAGTAAGGCTGGCTTGGATTCTATTTTGTCACCGTTAAAAGAGCAGATTGAAGGCTTTAAAAAACAAGTCACAGATCAATATGTTAAAGAAGGGCAGGAGCGAGCATCTCTCAAAACTGAAATTTTAGGCTTAAAAGAGCTCAACCAGCAGATAACTCACGATGCCGCTGCGTTAACCAAAGCCTTAAAAGGGGATAACAAAGTCCAAGGTAACTGGGGTGAAGTGGTCTTAGAAAGAGTGTTAAAAGAATCCGGATTGCGTGAGGGCCATGAATTTGATACCCAAGTTGCGTTAAAAAATGAGCATGGAAAAAGTTTCCAACCTGATGTGGTCGTGCATTTGCCTAATGACAAAGATGTGGTGATTGACTCCAAAGTCTCCCTCGCTGCCTACGAGCGTTATTTTAATGAACATGACGATGAGTTAGCTCGTGTTGTGCATTTAAAAGAGCATGTCAACTCGCTGCGCAATCATATAAAAGAACTCGGCAAAAAAGATTATCAGGATTTAAAAGGTATTCGCACCTTAGATTATGTGTTGATGTTTATCCCTATTGAGTCGGCATTTTTACTTGGTGCAGATCAAGCACCTGAGTTAATGAAACTGGCTTTTGATAATAATATCATGCTGGTTAGCCCGACGAATTTGCTGGTGGCACTGCGTACCATCAACAATATTTGGCAATATGAATACCAGAATCAAAATGCCCAGAAAATTGCCGATAACGCAGCCAAGTTATACGACAAGTTCCACGGATTTATGGTGGATATGGATAAAGTGGGTAAAGCCATAGAATCTAGTCAAAAGAGTTATGAAGGCGCGATGAACAAACTGTCTACAGGTAAAGGCAACCTTGTAAGACAAGTAGAGCAGTTCCGAAAATTAGGTGTACAGAGCAATAAAAAGTTAGATGGAAATTTGCTGGGTAACGCAGAAATTGAGGATGATGAAGTATAAAAAGCGTCGACAATCTTAGTAGCCTTGCGTTTCTCTAAAAGCGTTTTGCACCACAGAGTAAAAAGAGGCTTCGCTGCTTCGGTGGCCGCGCATCGATGAACAGATAATAAATACTATTTTTCTTTCGTGCATTGTGTGTTGTGTACAGTTTTAGTTGACCACATCACAGACATAAAAAAACGGCCTCAGAAGAGGCCGTTTTTTTAGGGTAGGTTACTTAATTAGAATAACCTACCTACCATGTTGAACTTTTATATTCTGTCGTTAAGAGCAGCAACGATAGGTGATGCATCTAACCCGTTTTCAGAAGCCCATACCAATACAGTTTTTCCGTCTGATTCTGGTGAGCTTAAATCACCTTTTGGCATTTTTTTAACCATTAAGGTACCTGTTTCAACAGAATCGTTGAGCATTGCTGTGCGAATAAGGCTGTTACCTCCACATGATACACCTGAGTAGTAATCTTTAAGTTTCATTCTAAAGTCAGACTGAACACGTTTCATTTTTTTACGTAGTTCGCCTTTATCATCTGCTTTCACAATAGTGCAGATATTTTGTAAGGCTTCACTAACGTCGGCTTGAGCGTTGCCAGCAAAGAGTAAAGAAGCGGTTGCGATAGCGATAGAAGTTTTAACAATTTTCAACATGGTTAAGTTCCTAGGTGTTTTAGTTTATTTGCAGCCGTTGAAGCCGATGCAGCGTTTATCAAAAAATCTATTGAAACCCATTTGAATTGAATCAAAAATCTTTGATGTGATACTTAGGTATGGAGTTTGATAACTTTCTTTAAGGTTCCTTCTAAAAGCGTATTTAAAACCTGAACAGTTACAGATTTTAATTTTAAGCAAACACTGGTTGAAGATTCATAATGAGTGGCGGCCATTTGGTTTTTCAAAATAATGTTATTTTGTCCTACCTATTTTTTTCTTATGGCAAAAAATTAATAATCTTGAAGGGGTGCAGTCATAAGCCGGCATTTATAGCGTATAACTTTGATAAAACTGAATTTACAACTGTTTTATTGAATTAAGCGGCGACTTGAGATGTCCCTAATCAGTTATGTTTTATGTTTTGTGATAGAGGGATATAGTAGTTTTGTTGTTCCAGAGATTATCAATCGCATCATTAATTAATAGATTGTTAGATATGACATTTACTTTTATAAATGGTGGTGATTTATCATGAGGCAGACTCCCTAGAGTGAACATTAAGCCTTTATCAGGCTGACTGTTGTTATTTATGCTGTGATTCTGTAAGTGTTCTACAAGATTGTATATATTTCGAAAGACAGTGTGTACTTTTATCAAATATTTTAAGACTCATGTATTTTTAGTAATAAAGAGTAAATAAACAGAACGTTGGGTTTCATAAGTACGCGTGCACGAAAAATATAGAGTCACACGCGTATCAAATTTATATAAATACCCATGACAAATGTAAGGTTGGTACTTTCCCTTAATGATTGTCATCTAGAATGTTATGTTTCTAAGCCTATTGAGGTTATTTAGTTATTAGGCTTATTAAACTGAAGCAATATAATAGATGATTAACTTAACCAACTATTACATTGCTGTTGATCGATTACTTCTAGGGCAATGGTGTCGTCAGATGCTGTTCTGGCTAAAAAGGTCAATGGCTTGAGTTTTTTGTCACGTATCACACTCAGTTGCACGGTTTGACCAATCGTTAAATGGTTTAGCTGTGTGATTAAATTTTCTTTATTTACCACCCATTTATCGATGGCTATCAACACATCACCTACTTGTAATCCAGACTCATAAGCCGATGTTTGCTCTGTGACTTGGATAATTTGTACACCTATCTCTCGCGTTTTTATTTGTGCACCAAATTCGATTTTAATAGGAGATGTTGTCATTTCACCGCCCTTATCATCAAGATTTTCCCTAGGAAAAAAATGACATTTAACGCCAAATTTCTCTAGCATTTCATTGAACGGTAACTCTTCAGTGGAGTATAGAGCTGATTGGAAAAATTCACTCAAGTTAATATCCAGCTGCGTTTCGACAATATGTTGGATAATGTCTACTGGGGTGGGAATATGGCGTTTTCCGTGTTGGTTCCACAAATATCGCATCACATCATCTAAACTATAATTATCGTTACTTTTGCTTTTTATCAGTAAATCCAGACACATAGCCAAAACTGCGCCTTTGTTATAATAACTGACAATATTATTCACAGCACTTTCATCTTGTTTATAAAACTTGGTCCAAGCATCAAAACTAGACTCGGTAATGGTTTGTTTAAAGCGCCCTTTATTACGTAGTAAACGAGTGAGGTTTTGGCCGACTACTTTTAGATATTCAGTTTGGGTAATAAGACCACATCTAAGAAGACTAAAATCGTCGTAGTAGCTAGTGAAGCCTTCATAAATCCATAATTGTTCTGTGTAACGCTCTTTATCTAATGCTGCGTCAAACAGTTCTTGAGGTTTGATCCTTTTTACATGCCAAGTATGAAATAACTCATGACTACACAAACTTAGAAATACTCGATAGCCATCTGTCATTTTTTCCGCATCAGATAAACTGGGCAAATCATTTCTACTGTACATTAATGCGGTGGAGCTTATATGTTCAAGCCCACCGAAAGCATTATCTGTAAGTAGAGTGATAAATTGATAACGATTAACTGGAGGTGTATCGCCAAAAAAATCGATATGGTGCTGACATACCTTGGTTAAATCTGTTGTCATGCGTTTCACATCTGCTTGATGTCCTCCTGCGAGTATAAGTTCAAACTCCACGTCAGCTGTGGAAAATGGCAATATATCAAATTCACCCATTAGTACTGGATGATCAATCAACTCTTCGTAGTGAGCCGCCCAATATTCTCCAAATGCATGTTTATCTTGCATCTCGGTTGGCATAGTCGTGGCAACCTTCCAGTGGGATAATTCTGGTTGTAGAGGTTTTTGCAACGTTAACCCGCAAGGTTGATCTGTTTGCCCAACAACCGCCAAAAACATATTGGTGCCATTTAAAAATGCCATTTCATCATTGATATATGCGCCTCTAACCGATAGGTCAAAAGCATAAATTTGGTATTCTATGTTCAACGTTGTGGTAACTGGCTTTACTTGCCAAGTCTGCTTGTCGACTTTTTGGATGTTTACATCCGTTCCCTCATCATCTTTAGCACTAATTTTGACAATGTTTTTGGCAAAATCACGGATCATATAACTACCTGGTATCCAGGCTGGTAATGTCAGGATCTGCCCATTTCTATCAGGATTTTCAATGCGTAAGCTGACATCAAATACATGCCCCGCGATAGATGAAACGTTAATATGGTAATGAATGGGTGAGGGATGAGTATGCATAATGTTTCTCTATTTGATGGAAATGTAACGAATTTAATGCTCTGTTCTTTTAAATACCGTAGTATGTATTGGTACGAATAAGCTATGTTTAACATCGATTTCGAAGGCGTAAAGCCAATGATAACAACAATGGTCTTCAAGGATTATTAATTAAATGGCAATTTTGCAGGAAAAAGTTGGGCTGACTAATGAAGACTTAAGAAAGCTCCGTTCTATGCGGCCCGGCAGACCACTTGATCTACAATTGTCTACTACCACCTCTACGAAAAGGGTGAGAACCGAGTTTGTAGGTATGGATGGTACGCGTTGTATGATTTTCAGGTATCCAGATGAAGGTAAGTGGGGATCATTGGGCGATGGGATTTTTAAAGATAAGACTATGGTCGCTAGATATATCCTCGAGGACGATACTGGGGAAATCATTGCTTTCAAAGTTAAAGTCATTTTAGTTACCACTAAACCAAGTCATTTGATTTTCACTAGCTTTCCTCTGATTATTCAAAGATATGACTTACGTGCTGAGCCCAGAGCACAAACTCGCATTGCTTCCAGTATGTTTGATGCAAAAAGTGATTTGGCGATATGCAACCCTGTGGTGTTGGATATATCAATAAATGGTTGTCGAATCAGTACCAATAGAGTTGGCAACGACCCTAAACCCAAGATTAAACAAGTTGTGAAAATGTATTTCGCTGCGTCAAAAGACAAGGAAATGTTCCTTACTGGCACTATTATGAACAGTAAGTCTGATGAAGTTAGTCTATATTATGGGGTCAAGTTCGAAACATCTGAAACAGAAGTTAATCAGTTATTGCATGATTTAATGCTGGTCACTAGTTAAAGTGTGAATTTAATCGTCAACTTGGCAGGTTTCAATTGATGAAAGTCAATTGAGTTGTTAAGTTAGCGTTAATAACATGTCAATGAGATTTACATGCGTCAAATAGAATTTCTTTTAAATGAGTATGGCGAAAGCCATAAAAACAAAACCAATATTCTTATTCATGCTATAGCAGTACCGGCAATATATTTTGTTACGCTAGCACTTGTGTGGTCTATTCCCACACCTGCTTTTCTAAATTATTTTGATATCACGTGGGCGCATATTCTAGTTATCCCCACTTTGTATTATTACTTTCGTTTGTCTGGGCCAATAGGCGCGGCTATGACGCTATTATCCGTATTGTCTTTATATGGAATTGTTCTGCTGGAGTCATTAGATGTTTCTGTTTGGCAGTTCAGTCTCGCTTTGTTTGTAGTGATGTGGATTTTGCAATTTATTGGACACAATATTGAAGGTAAAAAACCTAGTTTTCTAAAGGATTTACGATTTTTATTAGTGGGACCTGCTTGGTGGTGGGTGCATTGGTTAAAACGTTTAAATATCAATTACTAACCTTACAGGTTAAATCTACAATCAGTTGCGATAAAACACCGCTAATCTAAGACCAAGTGAAAGTTTCCTTGGTCTGTTTTTTGTATAATTACTTTCTGTCTATTATCCAGGAATACATGTGCCTAAGTGGGAAAAATTAGTCGATAGCCGAGAACGCTTGTTTTGGACCTTGCATACAGCAGGTTGGTGTGGTTTTGCTATCATTTATTATATCGGCTCATTTCTACAAGACATGCGCACGATATGGCTATTTGTCATAGTACTTAATGCCTATGCAGGTTGGTTGTTGACGATCCCACTTCGATATATATATCGCAAGGCATTAACGTTAACACCGCTTAAAATGCTCATTCTGGTGGGTGCCAGTTTGTATTTTACTGCGTTGATTTGGACTTTAGTTAAAAATGTCAACAACTGGGAAATCTATAAAAAAGGCTACCGGCCAGAAGAATGGTATTGGTATTTTAAAGACACCATCAATTCCTTAATCATGATTGGATGTTGGACTGGTGCTTATTTTGGCGTCAAAAACTATCAGATGTTACTCAGAGAAAAACAAAATGTGCTTAAAGCCTCTTCTATGGCCCATCAAGCACACATTAAAATGCTTAGATATCAGTTAAATCCACACTTTCTTTTTAATACCCTGAATGCTATTTCAACACTTATTCTTATGAAAGATAACAAAACAGCTGAAGCTATGGTCAGTCGTTTAAGTGACTTTTTACGTTACTCACTTGATAAAGATCCCATTCGGCGTGTACCTCTTATCCAAGAAATTCAAGCCCTAGAACTGTATTTGGAAATTGAAGAGGTGAGATTTGAAGATCGCCTAACAGTAGTTTGGGACATAGAAGAAAAGACCAAAAGTGCTCTGGTGCCAAGTTTAATTTTGCAGCCTATTATAGAAAACTCGATAAAATTCGCAATCTCAAAACTAGAAGATGGCGGATGTATCAGCATTTCAGCTAAAACGTTTGGTCGCGATTTGATGCTAAACGTGAGTGATAATGGCCCTGGTGCTGAGATTAAAAACGGGCAATTACCTGTCAGCAAAAATGGTGGGGTAGGGTTGCATAATATTAAGGAACGATTAGAGGCTTTATATCTCAATAAACATTCTTTTGTGATATCCCATAATTATCCAACGGGTATAAAAGTTAACATCCGTATTCCATACGAAATAAGCGAGAACTCAAGTGACAAAAAAATTGAAAATTAGCACTGTCATAGTTGACGACGAGCCACTCGCCCGTAAAGGATTGTCCTTACGATTGGCTGAGTTTGATAATATTGAAATAGTGGGTGAATGTAAAAATGGTGTTGAGGCTGTAACACTTATTCCCCAAGTGCGTCCTGACTTGGTTTTTTTAGATATTCAAATGCCCGGACTGAATGGTTTTCAAGTCATCAATAAACTGCAAGAACTAAAACAACCCATCCCTTTAATTGTGTTTGTTACTGCTTTTGATTCCTATGCCATCAAAGCTTTTGATATACATGCTTTAGATTATATCCTAAAGCCAGTGGATGAAAGGCGTCTGAGAGATGCTGTTGATAAAGTTCAATTGACACTTAAGCGTAAACAACAGGATGGTGATAATCAAAAATTAGCTAGATTAGTGGCTGATTTCACTGGTGACGATTGTGAAGATATTTTGCGAAAATTAGCCAGCGGTGAACCCATTACTACTAACCCTTCTCCTGATATTTTAGCCATAAAAGATGGTTCCGAAGTGACCCGTGTGGCAGTCAATGATATCCAATGGATTGATGCTGCGGGTGATTACATGTGTGTGCACGCAACGGATCAGACCCATATTATGCGCCGCACTATGAAAGAGCTAGAAAAGGATCTCGATCCCAAAAAATTCGTTCGAGCCCATCGTTCGGCGATGGTTAATATAAAGTTCGTACAAAAAATGGTCAGTCATATTAGTGGCGAATACCACTTAATATTAAACAATGGCACTGAACTCAAAGTCAGTCGTAGTCATCGTGATCGTGTTAAAGAGATGATAAAGTTATAATGGTGTGGTGTTGAATAATTGCTGTTGGATCTTCAATAAATATTCATCAAGAGGCTTTTTTTGTTGCCAACTTATTTCAAGCGGGGATGTGACTAACTGATTATTATGTTCACCCACCATTATATTGTTTTGCCCTGCTAATGCCTGCTCAACTGCATAAGCACCCAACTTAGTTGCTAAAATCCTGTCTTGGCTAACAGGTGAACCACCTCTTTGAACGTGACCTAAGATAACAGGCCGACACTCGATTTCAGTTTTATCAGTGAGCATTTTCGCCAGCGTTATTACCCCGCCAGGTAATAAATTTTCACTCATTACGACTATGTAACTCGAAATCCCCCGCTGACTATAAACTGCATGTAGATGTTCGATAATGTTATCCACTTCCAAGTCAATATCATTGCAAGCTTCTGGGACGATCACTCTATCTGCAGCAGATGCCACTGCGGCATTCAAGGCAATAAATCCTGCATGTCTACCCATGACTTCAATTAAAAAAATACGCTCAAATGCATCTGCGGTATCTCGCACTTTATCAATGGAATCGAGTGCGGTTTCTATGGCAGTATAATATCCAATAGTGGCATCTGTACCGCTTATGTCATTGTCTATGGTGCCAGGTAAGCCTATGACTTGTCCTTTATAGTATTTACACAAATGATGTGCACCACGAAAAGAACCATTACCGCCAATCACTAACAAGGCATCTATATTTAAATCGTGTAGGTTTTTGGCCGCGGCTCTACCACTTTCCTCAGTATGAAAATCCTCACAGCGACCACTTTTTAATATAGTGCCTCCTCGTTGAATGATATTCGTCACATTGGCAGGAGCGAGTAGTTTGAACTCTTGGTCAATTAGGCCGTTATAACCATGTTTATATCCAATCACTTCAAGTTCATAATGTTCGGCTGTGAGTACAACTGAACGAATACAAGCATTCATACCAGGGGCATCACCACCCGATGTCAAAACAGCGATTTTTTTCATGAGTTTCTCTTCTGAGTGATTTGTATAAATAGCTTTAATCTAGGGTAGAGTGCAAATACTCTGTAAACAATATTTTTGTAAAATAATTAGTCAGTTAGCTGCGACTGATGCTGATGTTCAGGGTGAAGGAGCATTGTTACCGCATTGACCGTTTTAGGCAGGGCAAAAGTCGCTTGAATATCTGGCTCATGGGGGAGTAAGTGTTGTGCCTATGGCTATTTCATTGCCGTTGCAAATAGTGTTTTTGTCATCTCAATATAAACGCTGTATTGGGCAATATTAAGGATAGCGGTATTTAGATGTTTTAACGTAAATCCTCGACATTTTTTGCTAAACTAAACATGTGTTGTTAAAAGGAAAAATATTGTGTTTGATTTCTGTGTGGTGGGCGGTGGCATGGTCGGTTCGGCTATGGCCTTGGGGTTGGCAAAGATTGGCTTCAATGTGGCTATAATTGAGCCCTCAATGCCGGTGCTATTTGATTCTAAACAAGCACCTGATTTGCGAGTCTCTGCCATCAGTATAACCTCAGAAATCTTGTTGCAAGACCTAGGTGCATGGGTACACATTAAAAATATGCGTCTGTGTCCTTATAAACGTTTGTCAGTATGGGATAAACCCTCTTGCCGAACTGACTTTGATTGCAAGGCGATTGAGCAGCCTCATCTTGGTCACATTATTGAAAATCGACTTGTTCAATTGGGATTACATGTAGCGATTAGCGATAATCAAAACGTGGTTTTTTATGAAAACCTTAAAGTTACGGATATAACATCTACCGATGTATCCCAAGTAACCCTAGAAGATGGCCAAATTATCCAAGCAAAAGTTTTGATAGGTGCTGATGGTGGTAATTCAGCGGTTCGCAATGCTGCCAACATAGGTGTGCAAGGTTGGCAATATTCACAACAGGCACTAGGCATTCAAATTAAAACCAATGCTGTGCAACAAGACATTACCTGGCAACAGTTCACACCAAATGGACCGATGGCATTTTTACCTTTATATGATGGTTTTGCATCGCTGGTTTGGTATCACAACGCACAAGACATTAGCCATTTGAAAAGTTTGTCTAAAATAAAGCTTAAACAACATATATTGAAACATTTTCCTGACGACTTGGTAGATTTCGAAGTGCTCGACGTGGCTGGTTTCCCGTTGACCCGCATGCATGCTAATCAATATTTTAAGGGTAATACTGTGTTGATTGGTGACGCTGCTCATACCATTAACCCGTTAGCTGGTCAGGGGGTTAACTTGGGCTTTAAAGACGTTTCTGCCTTGCTTAGTGGGATCAATGAAGTGCTTGCAATACATGACCGCTCAACGATTTTACAACCGAGTCATTACTGTCAGTGGCTAAAAAAATATGAAATATCCCGTCGAAGAGATAACTTGGTGATGATGAGTGCTATGGATTTGCTATATTCCACATTTAGTAATAATAATATGCCACTCAAAATGTTGCGGAATATAGGTTTGAAGTTGGCAAATCATTCCGGCCCAATAAAAAACAATGCAATGAAATATGCCATGGGCTTGGCCTAACCATTAAGTTTGTATACGAAAGACCAACAGTTCCAAATAAATAGTAGGTAACAGATGACAGTTTTAATTATTTTAGGCGTGTTATTCATTGCTTTAGTTGTCATTGTTCCCTTGATTGAACGTTCCAAGTTCAGGATGTCGGGTGAACAAATGGGTAAATTGGGTCGTTGGATATTACCTTTGTTAGTGATTATGGTGATCATTCAATTGATCATGCATTACGCTAGATAAAGTTATTACTCACAGTAATATTTCACACCGTATTTTTAGATTAATAAAATAGGCAGATCAGATGGCAGTTCATTGGTACCCAGGGCATATGCACAAAGCTCAAAAAGAAATAAAAGAAGCATTGCCACAAGTTGATGTATTGATAGAAGTACTTGATGCACGTATTCCTTACTCCAGCGAAAACCCGATGATTGCTCAGTTACGGGGAGATAAGCCCTGCATCAAAGTATTGAGTAAAACTGACCTCGCGGATCCAGAAGTGACAGCGGCATGGCAGGAGTTTTTAGAGCGTGAAAGATCAGTTAAAACGTTCACCTCTACCACTGATGAGCCAGCCAAGATGAAACAAATCTTGGAGCTATGCCGGAAAATGTTACCTGAAAAAGACGCGAGCGTGAAAGCTATCCATACTATGATAGTAGGTATTCCTAATGTCGGTAAGTCAACCCTGATTAATATTCTCGCGGATCGTGTGATTGCTAAAACGGGTAACGAAGCAGCTGTCACTAAAACCCAACAGCGGATTAGTTTGGGAAATGGCATTACCTTATTTGATACCCCCGGCATATTATGGCCAAAATTAGAAAACCCAAATAGCGGTTATCGATTAGCTTCGACCGGAGCAATCAAAGATACCGCTATGGAATATGATGATGTGGGCTTTTTTGCCGCAGATTATTTGATTAAGGCCTACCCAGAATTACTCAAATCTCGTTTTGAATTAGCGACTATTCCTGACACCGAAATTGAGTTTTTAGAGCTGGCAGCAGCCCGACGTGGCGCATTAATGGCAGGGGGCCGGGTTAACTTACATAAAATATGTGAAGTATTAATCAATGAATTGCGGTCTGGTAAACTTGGCCGTATCAGTCTCGAAACACCTCAAATGATTGAACAAGAGGTGATAGAGATGGCTGTAGTTGCCGCTAAAAAAAACGCTGATAAAGTCGACCGAAAAGAGCGTTTTAAGACAGGCTCTTTAACACCGGACAAAAAGGATCGTAAAGAAAAGCGTGAGAACGACAGGGCAGAACAGTCGGCTCGTATGAAAAAACAATCAGGTCGCAGGAAATAATGGCGCTAAATATGATGTTGGCCTGATGCAAGATTGCAACTCTTGTGGCAAATGCTGTATTAAATACAGCAATGGTGATTTGTCTGCATCAGATCAAGACATCGATATGTGGGAGCTGTTTAAGCCAGATATAGCTGCCTATGTTAAAAAGGGCTTGATTTGGTTTTCACCACAAAGTGGTAAACAGTTATCTTTGTGCCCTTTTCTGCGAGAAGCTAAAAACCCAGCAGAGCCAACAAAAAATATTTATACCTGTGATATATACTATGACCGCCCGGAAGACTGTCGCTTTTACCCTGTAACAGTTAAACAGATGATCAACGATGAATGTGAGATGTTGCAACAAGGGGATTTACTCAACCCTAAACAAGCACAAAAAGATTTAGATCGCTTGTTATCTGATAGCCGTCCAGCATTTGATTAAAGTTAAGAAGGTTGCCTAAGTGTGAAAAATATATGCTCAATCATCAGAATAATATCCTGCTTTTCTGCGCAATTTTTTGAAGGGATCACCAAACCCATAATCTGCATTTGTAACCATTTACCTAGTTGTTCAGGATTGACTGTTTGGCTTAATAATTCTAGCTGTTGTGCTTGAGTGAATAACGCTGTGAATTTTTTCAATCTTTTGCAGGCCCAATAATGCATGAGTGTGTAATTTAGGCTGACTTGTTTCTGATTCAGATACTGTTTTGACTAGCAAACAAACTCTGCAGTTTTCTAGCTTTCCTCCAACAAAAATAAAACCACACACAAAAATCTTTTAACGCTTCAAGTGGATGATTTGCTAAGCGGTTATATTTATCTATTTTAATTAGACTCTGTTCAACATAACAATCTAATACTTGTAAAAACGTCGCGTCTTTACTACCAAACCCAGTATAAATACTACCGGGCCGCATTTCAAAATGCTCCTGTAAGTCAAGCATTTTGGTACCTTGATAGCCTTTCTGCCAAAAAGCTAAGTTGTTTTATTTAATGCCTCAGTATGATCGTACTTCAAAATAGGCGACCTTGTGTCGGTGCTTGAACATTTGTTCAAGTCCAGAAATATTTGTCACGTAGACCCATTAATCACTATTAATAAAAGAGAGAAGTATGAGTAATTTTGAATTGTATAACTTAGCAACCGCATCAGAAGCGGCTAAACCTTTATCGGAAACTCAGTAAAAGGTTGGCATGATCCCCAACCTTCATATTGTTATGGATGCGTCACCTGCTTTACTAGAAGCTTACCAAACGCTACATGGATTAGTGCAAAAGACATCTTTTTAATAATGAAGAGCTAACTGTTGTATGGCAAACCATTAGTGTTGAGCATGCCTGCCATTATTGCGTTCCCGCTTTCACTGCTATAGCCAAAATCGACTAAGTTAGAAACCTTGTGGGATACAACTCTACTGATGGTAAGAAATCGAAGAGTGATTGAAAGATCTGATAGAGATACATTTTATGTAGCAAGTTTTAGCAAACAAAACTTACTCGATATAATACTAGTTTGGCACAAAAAGTAATGAGTAACTTTACTAATCACTTAGCTGATACAGCTGTTGATGAGCCTTTTAAAACTCGCCTTAAAGGGAAAGCACCAGCCATTCTTACACTTCGTTCTCACTATTTGAAAGGGCCTGCCATTCCTACATAGTGACGCCTTGCGAAAAAATGACTGGTGCTTTCTGAGTGGTCACTTATTTATGCTGAATGGTATAAGACGGGCCACACAGTTAAATCAAAAAGGGGCTTTTAAAGCCCCTTTTTGTTGGATTATTACTGAGATTCAATCAGTCCCAAATGCCTTTTTCAGATTTACCCTGTATTTCACAATCACCTGGTTTGTAAGTGATTTCTTTGCCGCTATCTCGCTTGGCAAAGTAATCTTTACTGATTGAGACGATAGTGGGGGTCATCCAAACCAGTGCAGTAATATTGATAACTGTCATTAAACCTAATGCCATATCTGCCATCGCCCAGACTTCTGGTAAAGCGGCCATTGAGCCCCATAAAATCATCAACAGATAACCGACAGTGTATGCCACTCGGCCTGATTTATTGTCGAGTTTAAACATATGCAGGTTACTTTCACCGTAAGCGTAGTTAGCGACAACAGAGGTAAACGCAAACAAACTTATGGCTGCTGCGACAAAATAACCACCACCTTCTCCTAAGTGCGAACTCATAGCATCTTGAGTCAGGCGAATACCTTCCATGCCTTCACCTGATGCACCACCAGCTAATAAAATAACGATTGCCGAACATGTACAAAGGATCATGGTATCAATAAATACACCAAGCATTTGAACATACCCTTGAGATACAGGGTGATTCGGGTTGGGCGTGGCACTTGCAGCGGCGTGAGGCACACTGCCTGAGCCTGCTTCGTTAGAGTACAGCCCACGTTGCACGCCGTGTTTAAATGCTGCACCCATTGCACCTGCGCCGGCTTCTTGAAGGCCAAAAGCTGAGGTAATAATGTCCCATAACATAGCGGGTACTAAATCGATGTTTAAAAAGGTAATAACCAGTGTAACCGACACATACGAAACAGCCATAAAAGGCACAACCCACTCCGCAAATTTTGCGATAGCACGTAAACCGCCAATCACGATTAATCCTGCTAAGACAATAATGACCAAACCTGAATACAGGGTAGGAATATCATAAGCGTGATTAAGTGCGTCGGTAATAGTATTGGCTTGCACTGCACTAAAAATAAAGCCATAACCCAAAAATAAGAACAATGAAAATATCACTGCTAACCAACGTTTATTTAGGCCCTGTTGGATATAATAGGCGGGACCACCACGATATTCACCATTAGTATCTTTAACTTTATACAATTGGCCTAAGACACTCTCAGCAAAGCCGGTAGCCATACCTAGAATAGCGATAACCCACATCCAAAAAATTGCACCGGAGCCACCTAATGATATCGCGACTGCAACACCCGCTAGGTTACCCGTGCCGATTCTGGCGGATAAACTGGTACATAACGCTTGAAAGGAGCTGATACCAGCTTTATCGCTTTTAGTACTGCCCTTCATCACTGAAAACATATGCCCAAAATGACGAATTTGAATAAAGCCAAGTTTTACTGAGAACCAGACACCTGCTGCCAATAACATGTAGATCAATATCTGACCGTTACCCCAAAGAATATTATTGATAAAGGCGACAATTTCGTTAATCAAGATATGGCTCACAAGTATTTGAATCAATGTTGGAAGTTTGCCGTTTAATGGCATTTTTGTCTAGGGAACACAGTAAATCAATACAAACAAAAACGCCAAGCGGAAACTTGGCGATTTTGTTTGTATTCAATAAGTAGTGATTCGAACCTACGTCTGTAACGTGGCAATAAACTCAACACTCAGCAAGTACTTGAATGTGGCTGGGGTAGCTGGACTTGAACCAACGAATGACGGGATCAAAACCCGTTGCCTTACCACTTGGCTATACCCCAAGAGAGTAGATAACTATAACTAATTGCCTACTTTAAAAAACTAAAATAAAAAACGGAGACAATTATAAAAAAAGTAACCAAATTATAATTTCAATCTAAACTAATAAGTAATATAAAACTCTTATTAATAACTATTGGCTTGTTTACTAACGCCAATAAAAATGTCTGAGGTAGCTGGACTTGAACCAACGGTATAATCGAGGACCAAAACCTTCTATCATAAAAGTCAAATTTCACTAAAAATGGCTGGGGTAGCTGGACTTGAACCAACGGTATAACCGAGGACCAAAACCTTCTATCATAAAAGCCAAATTTCACTAAAAATGGCTGGGGTAGCTGGACTTGAACCAACGAATGACGGGATCAAAACCCGTTGCCTTACCACTTGGCTATACCCCAACAATATCCTAACTATATACTAACATTGGTGCGGAAGGAGAGACTCGAACTCTCACGCCGTGAAGCACTGGAACCTAAATCCAGCGTGTCTACCAATTCCACCACTCCCGCATACTTTTCACATTTAAAAGTAAAAAGTGGTGGCAACAGCGGGACTCGAACCTGCGACCCCATCATTATGAGTGATGTGCTCTAACCAGCTGAGCTATGTTGCCACTTAATCACTCCGTCTCCGAAGTGGCGCGTATTATGCTGATCTAGCTTTTTGTCGTCAACCGTTTTATGACATTAAAATGTCTGTTTGGTTAGTTACTAAGCAAGACTCGGTGAAAATTGCCAAAAAATCTAATTTCGTTGACATTTTGTACTTCTTAAAAGAGTCTATTATTTTTATGTCGGTTAATAAATGGTCATGTGACATTTGTCTATGTAACTTCTTTTATTGTGATCATTGAATATGAGCCCCTTGAAATGAGACATCTTTAGTGTTTTTGTTGATCCAAAAATATAATATGTTTAATTATTATTAATATAGCTTCAGGTTTTTGCCCATAATTATTTGCCGATACACATAAAAAAGCCCGCTTATCGGCGGGCCTAATATCAATTAATTGTATAAAGCTATACGTTAAACCTAAAGTGAATCACATCGCCATCTTTAACTATGTAGTCTTTTCCTTCTAAACGCCATTTACCTGCGTCTTTTGCACCTTGTTCACCGTTAAATTCAACAAAGTTGTCATAACCAATAATTTCAGCGCGGATAAAACCTTTTTCAAAGTCGGTATGAATGATACCAGCAGTTTGTGGAGCGGTAGAACCTTCCGGGAAAGTCCAGGCTCGCACTTCTTTTACGCCTGCAGTGAAATAGGTTTGTAGAGTAAGCAGTTCGTATCCACAACGAATAACGCGATTAAGTCCAGGTTCTTCTAAGCCCATGTCTGCCATAAATTCGGCTTTTTCTGCTTCGTCTAGTTCCCCAATTTCAGACTCTATTTCAGCGCAAACAGCTACAACTACTGCCCCTTCGGCTGCTGCAATTTCTCGTACCTTGTCTAGATATGGATTATTCTCGAAACCATCGTCATTAACATTGGCAATATACATGGTGGGTTTAAGGGTTAAAAAGTTCATGTAGCTGATAAGCTTTAATTCATCTTTATCTAAGTCAACTGAACGTAATAATTCGCCTGCATCTAAATGTGGTTTGATTTTTTCTAATACTTTAAGCTCAGCTTTAGCGTCGGCATCTCCACTTTTTGCTCTCTTCGAAACTCTATGCATCGCTTTTTCTGTGGTTTCTAAATCAGATAAAGCTAACTCCGTATTGATGATTTCGATGTCGTCTTGTGGACTGATTTTTCCCGCGACATGGACTATGTTGTCATTATCAAAACAACGCACAACATGGCCGATTGCGTCAGTCTCACGAATGTTAGCTAAAAACTTATTACCTAGACCTTCGCCTTTAGATGCGCCTTCAACTAACCCTGCTATATCCACAAATTCCATTGTTGTGGGGATTGTGCGTTTAGGGTTCACGATTGCTGCAAGTTTGTCTAAGCGTAAATCAGGTACCGGAACAACACCAGTATTGGGCTCTATAGTACAAAATGGGAAGTTTGCCGCTTCGATACCGGCTTTGGTTAACGCGTTAAAAAGTGTCGATTTCCCGACGTTAGGTAAACCGACTATGCCGCATTTAAAACCCATTTTGTTTTCCTCTTAATTTTGTATATATGAACTGACGGAGTCCGTCATGGTTAACTTGTAATGAGCTGTTATTCCGCCTTAAATGAATGCAGGCGGTTCATAGCTTTTTTTAGATCGTCTTTGACTAATATTTCAAGGCATCGTGTTGCTTCATCAATAGCATCATCGATTTGTTGTTGTTCTTTTTGTGGCGCTTTGCCTAATACATGACCTGTGACACGATTTTTATCACCTGGATGACCAATGCCAACCCGCAATCGCAGAAAATCTTTTTGATTGGCCATGCTACTGACAATATCACGAACACCATTTTGACTTGAACTGCCACCGGTTTTAAACTTTACCACACCAGGTGGAAGATCTAACTCGTCAAATGCAACCAACAAACCAGATATTGAGACACCGTAGAAATTAGCCATTGCTGCAACAGCCTGACCGCTTTTATTCATAAAAGTAGTGGGAACGAGAAGTCGAATATCTTGTCCACCAATCGTGATACGACCAGTGTAACCATAAAACTTATTTTCTAGTTTTAACGAACAATTGTGAATTTTCGCTAGTGATTCGACGAACATTGCACCAGCATTATGGCGGGTATGCTGATATTCAGGGCCTGGATTACCCAGGCCCACAATTAGGCTAATGCGCTCTAATTGTTTATCAGTCAAGCAAGTTATTCCGCAGGTGCTGCTTCTGCAGCTGCATCATCTTCGTCTTGAACTTTAGGACCTTTAGCTAATTTAACTGTTACAACAGCTAAATCATGCGTTTCGCCTTTGTTCAGTTCTACCAAAGATACACCTTTTGGTAATACTAAATCAGATAAGTGAATAGTTTGATCTAGTTCAATGTTTAACAAGTCAACTTCGATAAACTCAGGCAAGTCAGCTGGTAAACAACTTACTTCAACATCAACCATGTGATGTTCAGCGTGGCCACCATTCAACTTGATAGATTCAGCTTTTTGTTCATTTAGGAAGTGTAAAGGTACATTTGTTTGTAACGCTTTTTTCGCATCAATACGTAAAAAGTCAAGGTGCATAACAGCAGGTTTAAATGCATGACGTTGCATGTCTTTAACCAATACTTCTACTTTCTCTTTACCAATGTTCAAGGTTAAAACATGAGAATAGAACGCTTCGAAGGCTTGAGCTTGGAAAAGTTTGTTATGAGTAAGAGTCAAAGAAATCGCTTCTTTGTTTGCTCCGTATAAGACAGCAGGTACTTTACCAGCGTGACGTAGGCGGCGGCTCGCACCTTTCCCTAAATCAGTACGGATTTCTGCGTCTAGTGTGAAAATTCCATCAGACATGTGGTAACTCCAAATAATATTAAGTGTGTGTAAATTTTTGCGACCAAAATTTACGTTTATGTCAATAGTTTTTTATCATTAGATAATAAAACAATAACTCCCCCAAAAAAGGGCGGCGAATATTAACACCAGACGAAAGCGGAAACAATGAGTTTACAGGTTATTTAGCAATAAAAAAGCGGCTGCTAAAAGCCACTTTTTTATTAGTTGAATTTGCTGCTCTTAATATTCAAACATAGCCGAGATAGACTCTTCGTTACTTACTCTTCGAATAGCTTCAGCAAGCATATTAGATAAGGTAAGTTGTTTGACTTTAGGTATGGCTTTTATCTCATCGCGAAGGGGGATACTGTCAGTAACTATGATTTCATCAATCACGGAATCACGTAAGTTCTGTGCTGCATTGCCAGAAAATATGGCGTGAGTCGCGTAGGCATATACATTTCTTGCACCGTGGGCTTTTAATGCTTCAGCCGCTTTTGCCAAGGTACCACCCGTATCAATCATATCATCAACAATGATGCAATCACGGTCTTGTACATCACCGATAATATGCATGACCTGAGCGACATTTGCCTTCGGGCGACGTTTATCGATGATAGCTAGGTCAGTATCGTTCATCAATTTAGCTAATGCTCGGGCACGAACTACGCCACCTATATCCGGTGATACAACAACCGGATTATGGAAATCACGTTGCCGCATATCGTCTAACAAAATTGGCGTACCAAAAGCGTTATCTACTGGTACATCAAAGAAACCTTGAATTTGTTCAGCATGTAAGTCGATAGTTAAAACGCGATCTACACCTACGTTAGACAAGAAGTCTGCAACTACTTTAGCGGTAATAGGTACTCTTGCTGAACGTACTCGTCGGTCCTGACGTGCATACCCAAAATAGGGTATGACAGCAGTAATTCGCCCAGCTGATGCACGACGAAATGCATCGATCATCACAATCAATTCCATTAGATTGTCGTTAGTTGGTGCACAAGTAGATTGTATAATAAAGACATCTGAGCCACGTACATTCTCGTGAATTTCTACACTGATTTCCCCATCGCTAAAACGTCCTACACTCGCATGTCCTAGCTTGGTATAAAGCCTATCAGCCACTTTCTGTGCTAATTCAGGTACTGCATTTCCAGAGAAAATCTTCATATCCGGCACGGTCATATCCTCAGTACTTATTAAATGGTTGGGGTAGTTAGGTTCGAGCCTGCACTAGAATGCGGATCAAAGAACGCTGCCTCAAAATGTGTCACTTAAAATCAGCTGGGTAAGCAAGTTTTGATTAACGATGTAGTCACGGATCAAAACTTGCTACTCCAGCCTCTTTTAGAATTTGCCTAGGTTGCCGGATTTGAACCAACAACAAACCGCGGTTCAAAACCTGACTTTCTCAGCGT
>Ga0307488_10000831_pt1 | contig 25758 bp, 28 predicted proteins | sample SB02metaG_FD_202248 | JGI IMG/M metagenome (GOLD analysis project Ga0307488, IMG submission 202248) | Sea-ice brine microbial communities from Beaufort Sea near Barrow, Alaska, United States - SB 0.2 | ecosystem: Environmental > Aquatic > Marine > Coastal | place: USA: Alaska | collected... | reverse complement strand
TTTATATCGATTCAACATATCAACACCCGAAAATACCAATCCTAAAATTGAGATAATCCAGATAGCTAATAAAGTAAGTTTAGTTACTTTACTAAATGATTTCGTATTGTTTGATAATATTTTTAAGCCAAGCATAAACAATATTATAAAAGGGATTGCTATTGCGAAAAAACCTAATATTAGAATCAACCAATACGGTAAGTATGTATGTAGTGTGTTAAATGGTAAATCAAATACTCCAGGACCAAATCCTAATACACCAAAACTTCCAGCAGTAAATGCACTGACGATTAATGAAAATACTACGATTGCAGAAATGAAGATTATTAATGCTCCGATAAACTTCACAAACACTTTCAATAATACGAGTATGATCTTTCCTAATGAATCTAGAAATTCTTGCAATCCAGATTTTGCTATTCCTTTATAATCTGAATTTGAAATTTTCCTTGACAATTCTTTAGATCCATCTTTTATTCGTTCTGAAACCATACCAACTTCATCACGAATTTTTTTTTCAATGTTACTAATGTTTACAGCTTCACCTTCCATTTCAAGTTTTTCAGCCGTAGAATCTGCACTGGGAAGCAAAATCCACAATAAAGCATATATTAGAAATCCAAATCCAGTACCAAAAGCAAGTACAAGCCATATAATTCTTGACCATATTGGTTCAATTCCGATATAGTGAGCTGTTCCTGCTGCAACACCACCTAAAAACTTATCTTCGGTATCTCTATAAAGTTTTTTAGAGTTTTTACTTTTACGAGTATGTGGTTGTTCAGTAAATAGTTCTTCATCAATATTATAGTCTTCAGGTTGCCCCATCACAACTATAACATCTTCAATATTAGATTCACTGATTACTTGGCGCTCATCGACAATTTTATCTGAAAGTAATTCGCTTATACGAGATTCAATGTCTTTGATGATTTCATCTCTTCCTTGAGGATCATCACTCAGTGATTTACGAATAGCTTCTAAGTATTTTTTTAGTTTTTGATATGCTATTTCATCGATATGAAAAAAGATACCGCCGAGATTAATGTTTATTGTTTTGTTCATTTTTCAGTTGATTTTATAGTAGTTACCAGGTTTACGGCTTCTGATAAGTCGCTCCAAGTTGTCGTTAGTTCTTTTAAAAATAATTTTCCAGTTTCAGTCAATCCATAATATTTTCTTGGAGGTCCTGAAGAGGATTCTTCCCATCGATAGTTTAGTAATCCTGCGTTTTTTAATCTTGTAAGTAAAGGGTAAACAGTCCCTTCAACCACAAGCAACTTTGCATCCTTTAAATGTGATAGTATTTCAGAAGTATACGCATCTCCATGTTGTAATATAGAGAGGATGCAGAATTCTAAAACCCCTTTTCGCATTTGTGCTTTTGTATTTTCAATCTTCATATTGAATTGTATTATTTATGATGCCTTGATTTAACTTAGCATTCGTTATTACTTGACAAATTTTATCGTTAATGGATATTTATATTCTTCGCCATGATTTGCTTTTATTGCTGCTAATAGAATCAAGATAAATCTTATGATTGCTACTATTCCTATCAATGATAAACTTCCAAACAACCCAAAAGCATTTGGAAAATCAAAAAAGAATTCATTGTGACTTCGATCAAGATTACTTAATCCATTAAATATTGACCCAAATACAAATGGTATTATGGTCAATCCTAAAATGAATGTATACAACAAGAAACTTAAATTAAAGTTTACAGCTTCTTTACCATGTTCATCAAAAAAAGCACTTTTATCTTTTTTTACTTGCCAAAAAATCAATGGAGCAATTACGCCTCCAAGTGGAAAGAAATATCCTGCAAAAGCAGAAATGTGAATTAAAAAAGCATTACTATTATCTTTAGTTGTTTCCATATAAATGTTATATCAATTAGTTTACTATGCAAAGATATGAATAAAAAAAGGTACTATGCAATACTAAGTACTGTATTTTAACATTTATTTAACATTTTAATTGTATAAAAAATCTTTATTATGCATGGTATTCGTAGAGTAGTAAGCAGAGAGAGGAATAATAATTGACTAAAAATTATTATTAGGAAATTCACTTAAACTAAAAAAAACAGTAACTTGTGGTCAAATAATTACTCAAAAAAAATGAAATTCACTCCCAGTAAAGTCAATATGTTTTTATTAGCCAAGCTTCCATCGGCATATCTTTCAGGTGTAAGAATGAAATCTATCACGGAAGATAAGACAGTTGTCACGGTCAGGCATAGATGGATCAATCAGAACCCATTTAAATCAATATATTGGGCAGTTCAAGGAATGGCTTCTGAATTAACAACAGGAATGCTTGTGATGAAACAAATTGCTGATAGTGGAAAAAAAATATCTATGTTGGTAACCCATCAATCAGGAACTTTTACTAAAAAAGCTCGTGGAAAAATAACTTTTACTTGTAATGATGGTCCTAAAATAAAGCAGGCTATAGATAAAACAATAGCTACTGGTGAAGGTGAAACAATAACTTTAATTTCTGAAGGAGTTGATGAAGGTGGAGACAATGTTTCAAGATTTGAATACGAATGGAGTGTAAAAGCTAAAAAATAAGACTATGAATGCACATGAAATTGATTACGAAATATTTGGAGAAGAAATGCAATATGTAGAGGTTGAACTCGATCCACAAGAAGGAGTAGTTGCAGAGTCAGGTAGTTTTATGATGATGGATACTGGCATTAAAATGAATACAATATTCGGAGATGGTTCTGGCCAATCACAAGGAATTCTTGGAAAAATATTTTCCGCTGGGAAAAGGATATTAACTGGCGAGAGTCTTTTTATGACAGTTTTTCACAATGAAGGACAAGGAAAAAAGAAAATATCATTTGCTTCTCCATATCCAGGAAAAATTATTCCGATAGATTTAACTCAATATGGCGGAAAGTTTATTTGTCAAAAAGATGCATTTCTTTGTGCGGCTAAAGGAGTTTCTATTGGAGTTGAATTTTCTAAGAAACTGGGAAGAGGACTGTTTGGAGGAGAAGGGTTTATTATGCAGAAATTGGAAGGTGATGGATTGTCTTTTTTGCATGTTGGAGGAACCGTCGCGAGAAGGGAATTGAAAAGAGGTGAAATCATTAAGATAGATACTGGGTGTTTGGTTGGGTTTACGAAGGAAATAAAATACGATGTAGAATTTGTAGGGGGAATTAAAAATACAATTTTCGGTGGAGAAGGTCTCTTTTTCGCTACACTAGAAGGTCCAGGAGTTGCCTATGTGCAATCGCTACCATTCAGCAGATTGGCCGGAAGAATAATTGCTTCATTACCAAGGCAAGGAGGAAAGAGTAAAGGAGAAGGTAGTATTCTAGGTGGAATAGGAAATATTCTTGATGGAGATAATCGTTTTTAGTCGCAAGGCGACAGCCAATTTTTAGATTTTATTTTGTCGAAATAATAGATTCAATGAAATCACTCCTCATTTTCTTTAATATTCTTGATGAAGTTTTCTAATTTCTGACCATAAATAGATTTTTTCACTTTATTAGAAAGAGAATTATTTACAGTATCAAGCAAAGAAATATTTGCGTCAAATAATTCTGTAAGCGCTAGATAAGGAGCCACTTCACTTTTTCCATTATTAACAGAAAAGTTGGTTGTATATAAATATCTCTTTTTAATTAATCTCTGTAAATCTTTGTCAATTTTTTCGATTAATTCATTGTCTTTAGCTTGTTGAGCGTCAAACGATTCCTTGAAAAGGTCTAAGCGTTTATTATTAAATTTTCCAATCATCTCATTGTATTCATTCAATAAATCATTAGATTTTGAACCATTAATTTCAGCAGAATCATAAAACTTTTCCAATTTGGTATTGATTGTAATAGTTCCTTTCTCTCCAAAAAAGCCAATCTTCTCTTCTTCTTTTTCTAGTAAGGTTAAAAAATAGAACTGAGGTTCTGTATTTTGATCTACAAGTGTAAAAGTGTTTTTACCAATCAATCTAACCGAGTCAATTGATACAAGTAATGTGTCTTGCATTTTCTGTAGATACAATGTCCCTTTTTGAAGCCCAATAATTGTTCCTTCAACAATCATATCTCCTTTTTTAGAAGTACAAGAGAAAAGAGTTACAGTTAAAAGTAAGGCTATACATATATTTTTGTTCATCACGACTTGGATTAAAAAATTAAGATTGCAAATATCAACTTTTAAAATTAATTATGGAGATACAATACGCATTAATTCAGCACAGAAAATAGCACCTAAAGTCCCTACAGCATATCCAAACACGGCAAGTAAAACTCCTACAGTTGCGAGTGAAGGATGAAATGCAGACGCAACAATTGGTGCAGAAGCTGCTCCACCAACATTTGCCTGACTTCCGACTGCAAGGAAGAAATAAGGAGCTCTTATCAATTTAGCAACAACGATTAATAAGATAGCGTGAATCAACATCCATACTACTCCAATAGCCACAAGACCTAAATTGTCAAAAATCATTGTTAAATCCATTTTCATTCCAATAGAAACAACGAGAATATAAATGAAAACAGTACCTAATTTACTTGCGCCAGCACCTTCGTAATCTCTGGCTTTAGAAAATGATAAAATGATTGCTATAACGGTTGAGATACTAATCATCCAAAAGAATGAAGAGCCTAGAAAAGTTAACGAATTTCTTAATGTTTCATTCTCCATTCCGCCAACTAAGTCTTTAAAAAAAGGACTTAAATTACCAGCGCAAAAATGTGCAAATCCTACCGTAAAGAATGCAATAGCACCCATTATCATATAGTCTGTTAAGGTTGGATTTCGGTCTACATCCGTACTAAACTTTGATACTTTTTCTTTCAATGCTTCAATTGCTGATGTATCGGCTTTTAACCATTTATTTATGCGATCTTTTTTTCCAATTCCTATTAATAATAATGCCATCCAAATATTTGCAACAACAATATCTACAAATACCATTCCTCCATATAATTTTTGATCATATCCATAAACTTCCAGCATTGCAGTCTGATTTGCTCCTCCACCAATCCAACTTCCAGCCAGCGTTGACAACCCTCTCCATACTGCACTAGGACCTGCGCCTCCAACAGTTTCAGGCGATACCATAGAAATTAATAAAATTGCAATAGGACCTCCAATTATAATTCCTATGGTACCTGTTAAAAACATAATTAAAGCTTTTGGTCCTAAATTAAAAACAGCTTTTAAGTCAAGGCTCAATGTCATTAAGACCAATGCTGCAGGTAATAGATATCTACTTGCTACATAATAAAGATTTGATTTATGACTTTCGACTTCACCTAATTTATTAGTAGTTTCCCATTCTGGTGAAATGAGTCCAATTGTTGTCAAAACTGCAGGAAGCATATATGCCATAAATAAAGCAGGAACAATTTTATAAAACTTTGCCCAAAAACCATCCTTAATTGAAGAGGTGTAGAAAATAACACCAAGACATAGCATTAAGAGTCCAAAAACAATAGTATCATTTGTAAAAAAAGGTGTAGTATCCATTATGAAAAATTTGATTTCAGCTAATATAACAATATAACTTAAAAAAGAAAGAGGATAATTTTACTTATCCTCTTTCTTTTTTGGTTCGCGCTTGGTGTCTTTTAGGCATTTATTTAGCATCCATTCCAATTGACCATTGGTGGATCTAAACTCGTCTGCAGCCCATCTCTCAACTGCTTTAAGCATATCTTCGTTTATTCTTAATGCAAACGCTTTTTTCTTTGCCATACTATTTAATAATAAATCATTTTTTTTTAGAATTGTCCTTGGTTTCTTTTGCATTTAATGCCGCTCCAAATGCAATTCCAATTGCTGTGCCAACTGCAATTCCAATGCCAACGTTTCCAAGTGATGTTCCTACCGCAATTCCAACACCAATTCCAAGAGCTATACCTAAGCCCATTTTATTTCCCTTCATCATTTATTGTCTTTTTTTTTGCAGCTCTTTTTATTATATAGTAGGTTTAATGCAGTTCCTATTGCAACTCCAGCACCACTTCCAATTGAAAATCCAATTGCAAAATTATCGAGTGCGATACCTAAGGAAATCGTTAAAGCAGTACCTACCGCAACTCCATAGATTAATCCAAAATTAGTTTTCATTTAATGGAATTTTATAAGTTTCTAAAACTATTCTAATACACAGTTCTTTTGAATTCTTATTCATAAGCTCTTTCCATTTTTTAAACCGCTATGCTTCTATAAATACGCTCATTAGTCTATTCTTTTTTATCTCTTACCAATAATGCTTTGATAACACCTCTATGATTAAAAATATTTATAACTGACCATCCAGTTTTAGCATAACTATTTAACAATGCCTCAAAATCTTCATCCTTTTTTACTGGCGTTGCTTTCTGTCGTATTAATTTATATTCTTTCATATGTATGAGTTTTAACTATTCTTAGTGTTAAGATATTTCCAAATTGTTAAAATAGAATATGTATCACATTCATAATTAAAATAATGAGTAACCAAATCATAACTTTTCTATTTAATGATTATCGTTTGACCGTTCAAATACTGCTTTAGCAACTTCTCCACCTGCACCATAACCAATACTGATTATTTTCCAGCCATTTCTTGCTTCTGAATTTAGAGTATCTTCAAAAGTTGCTTCCTTGGAGAACATTTTTCTCGATACAATTTTATATTCTGTCATGATTTTAATGATTTAAAGTTCCTGTATTTAAAACTGGAGCAACCTCTTTATCAGAACATAAAATAACCATTAAGTTACTTACCATTGCCGCTTTTCTTTCTTCATCCAATTCTACAATTCCTTTCTTATTCAATTCCTCTAATGCCATTTCGACCATGCTCACCGCACCTTCAACAATTTTATGTCTTGCGGCAACAATTGCAGTTGCTTGTTGACGTTTTAACATTGCGTTTGCAATTTCTTGAGCGTATGCTAGATATCCTATTCTTGCTTCTAACACTTCAATTCCAGCCATAGATAAACGTTCTGAAAGTTCATCTTCCAATGCTTTACTCACCTCATTCACGCTAGCTCTTAAGGTGATTTCTTCTGGACTTCCTTCATCTTGGAAGTTATCATAAGGATATAAACTTGCCAATTTTCTTACAGCAGCATCAGATTGTACACGGACAAAATTTTCATAATTATCTACGTCAAATGCAGCCTTAAAAGTATCTTTTACTCTCCATACAAGGATGGTACTGATCATAACGGGATTCCCGAGTTTGTCATTTACCTTTACACGTTCACTGTCAAAGTTACTTGCTCTTAATGATATTGAACGTTTTCTATAAAATGGATTTGCCCAATAAAAACCATTTTCTTTTACCGTTCCTATATATTTTCCAAATAGTAATATAACTTTAGAAGTATTTGGGTTTACTAATAAAAATCCTGTAGCTGTGATAATTGTTAATAGAATTCCAGGAATTATGATCTTAGGATTCCCTTGTGATATCCCAACTATAATAGTTGCTATAAATACAATAAGGATTCCTAGCATAAGGTAGCCATTTGATAATTTTATGATTTTTTCATCTTTCATGATTAATTGATTTATTATGATATTAAAATGATATCACAAATATATCAAATAATATTTTAATTTTCCAAATTTTTTATCATAATTATTTTTAACTTAGCCAAAACAAACTATTACGATGAAGACAAAAATTATATACGTATTAATATTCTTACTGACGTTTACCTTTCAAGTGAAAGCTTCAAATGTTTGGGGACCTACAGGTCATAGAGTTGTTGGTACGATTGCGGAAGATTACTTAACACCAAGAACGAAAAGAAAATTAAAAAAACTGCTCAAGAAAAAATCAATGGCTTTCTTATCAACATTTGCTGATGAGATAAAATCTGATAGAAAATTCAATGAATATTATTCATGGCATTATATAAATATGCCAATGGATTCAAATTATACAGATTCAGAAAAGAATCCGAAAGGAGATTTATACACGGGAATTGAAACTTGTAAAAAAGTAATTCAAGATGAAAATTCAAGTGATGCCGATAAGATATTTCATTTGAAGATGTTGATACATTTTATGGGAGATTTACACCAACCTTTGCATATAGGCCTTAAAGAAGATAAAGGGGGAAATGACTTTAAAGTTCAATGGCATTATAAGGATACCAACCTTCATTCAGTATGGGATTCCAAGATGATTGACTCTTATGACATGGGATATCAAGAACTGACAGACAATGCTGATGAATTGAGTAGGGAACAAATTAAAAGCCTTCAAGAAGGTTCGCTTCTAGATTGGGTAAATGAAATGCATGAATTGACAAGAGCCGTTTATAAATCGGCAGAGAAAGATGAAAATTTACGTTATAGATACTCCTATAAACATTTTCCTATTGTACGTTCTCAATTGCAAAAAGGAGGAATAAGACTTGCGAAAGTTTTGAATGATTTGTTCTAAAAAATAGTAACAGGCTAAAATAAAAAAACGCTCCAAATTTTGGAGCGTTTTTTTGAGGGTAATTTAAAGAGCGGTTACTTGTCTAAATTTTTAGTCATATAAAAACCGGCTAATAAACCTGTTCCAGCTGTTAAAAAGATAATTCCTGGATATATTGCATCTTCATCAAGTGTTGTAAGATGATCAATAATTGATGCTAATAAGATTCCAACTCCTATTCCCATTAATAATAATGCAAGGTTTAAGATTAAAACTTTCCATACAGGAGCTGTATGACGGTTCCCTTTATTAAATATTTCTGCTCCTATTCCTTTTTCAATTAATGCCATTCTTTCTTTGTTTCTTGTTGTAAAGAATAGATAAACTATTCCGAAAAGTATTCCAAAGATGATAGGTACTATAATTACTTCTGATCCCATGATTGATTTGTTTTAAATGATTAATTTTAATTCGTTACAACCATATGACTTTAAACAAGAGCGTAAGGTTACAAAAAAAGTAAATTATTTTTTTTCGAATATATCTGTAACCTTTTTAAAACTAAAAGAGTCTTATAGACGATGGCAATTAATGATGACGATTATTATATTAAGAAAACACTTGAAGGCGATTCGAATTCTTTTAGTGTATTAGTAGAAAGATACCAGAATATGGTATTTGCTTTAGCATTAAAAATGTTAAAGCACAGAGAGGAATCTGAGGAAGTTTCACAAGACACTTTTATTAAGGTATATAAGTCTTTGTCCAAATTTAATGGAGAATCGAAATTCTCAACTTGGATTTATAGAATTGCCTATAATACGTGTCTTGATAGAATTAAAAAGAATTCAAAATATAATAATAACGTTGAGATAAACGAGATTACATCAAATGAGATTTCTCATACTGAGAGTATTTTTGATAGTCTTGAAAATAAAGAAAGAAGTATTATTGTAAAACAATGTATGGATAAACTTCCAGAAGATGAAAGAATCATTATACATTTATTTTATTTTGAAGAGTTGAACCTGAAAGAAATAGTAGAAATAGTTTCTATGACGGAAGGAAATGTGAAAGTAAAGTTGTTCCGAGCACGAAAGAAATTATTTAGTATATTTAAAGAGTCTGTAGAACCAGAAATTTATAGCAGTTATGAACGATAAAGAAAAAGATTTATTAGACAATTTTACCAAGCGAATGGTAAAGGAAACACCTGTTGAGAAGCCATCAATTGATTTTTCAAGAAATGTGATGGATACAATTAACGCATTAGAAGTAGAAAAAGAGAAGCGCGTCTTTGAACCTTTAATTTCTAATAAAGTATGGTTGTTGATTTCTGCTGGAATAATTGCTTTAACTGTATTTATTTTGAAAACAGGCGTCAATATGAATGAAGGTTACTTATCCCAAATTGACTTTAGTGGTTATACCAATGCGATTTCATTTGAAACTTCATATAATCTTAATATTTCAAATACTGCGCTATATGGCTTTATTTTTCTCGCAATTATGATTCCTATTCAGATTGGATATTTGAAAAGTTATCACAATAAAAAGTTTGAATAATATAGTATCAACGAATTATATAAGGGTTTACATTTTCATAATTTCGTTTGACAAAGTCCAATGCGCTGGAAACAATGTCTCCCATGTTTTTAGACCTTCTGAAACGTATATCTTTTGTCAAGGAAAACAATTCCTTTTTTAATTCTTTAATCTTAGCAGGTGTTGAGAGTTTATCTTTCTTCATACAATTTAATAAAGCGGTCAGTCTATCATATTCACTTGAAGCTCTTTTGGCCAATAAAGAACGCTCTTCATTTTTATACTGTTCCATAGACTCTTTTTGCATTAAACTTAATGTCATTTCAACAAGTTCATTATTTTCTTTTAAAAATTGAGGCTTGTAGACTTTTGAATTTCCTTCAAATGATTGTTGGTCAAAATCTATTGCTCTAATTCTATAATCTATTTTGTCAAAATCATGTGTCAAGACAAACACATAATTATAAGAACGCATGTCACCTAATAATCGAATAAAGCAACGTTCGTTAAATTTCACAAACTCTTTAGCTATGGATTTTTTATCTTGATCTGAAAGCGAATCTAAATGTTCTTCGATAAAAGTATCTCCTGGAATACCAGAAATATGCTCTTCAATAATGGTGTCTTTATGAACTAAAAAGTTAATGTGATTTGGTGATAAAATATGTTCTAGTTCTAAGCCGTAAATTCGAGAAGCATCCGCTTTTTTTATGTATAAATAGATGTAATTGTCATTCAGTACATTTCTTACTTTTATTCGAAATGGTTTCGTATTTCCGAAGGTACAGAAATCGATAGAGTCAATCGTAAGATATTGTAACGCTTCTTTACTACCATCGGCATGTAAGATTGTATAAACTTGTTTTAAACTCAATTCTATTTCGGCACGTTCGTGTTCTGCAAAGTAAGTACTTACCCATAGTGTATCATTCCCATTCTTGTCATAAATCTCTACAGCGCCTTGAAAACGCAATAAATCCTCATAATATATCGGGATTTTAATATTTCTACTGTGCTCAGTTAAATAGTCAAAAAGTTTTTCACTTATAGGGTAAGCAGGTTTCTTCTTGGACATTAATTTTTTCTCCATGGAAGTTGTGTGTGATTGTTTTTTTTTAAAGATAGAATGAATTCATATATAAAACAAAAAACGACATTAGTATTCTAAATACTAATGTCGTTTTTAATGATTAAGGTTTATTTGCTACTCTTTTTTATTAGATACCCATTTGTTAATTTTGTTTTCTAATAATTGTAATGGAATACATCCAGTTTCTAAAACTTGATTATGGAATTCTTTTATGTCAAATTTTTCTCCTAATACTTTCTCAGCTCTAGCACGTAATTCACGAATCTTTAATTGTCCAATTTTATAAGACAATGCTTGACCAGGATTAGCCATGTAACGTTCAATCTCACGTGTAATACTATCTTCTGATTCTGCTTCATTATCTAGAGAATACTGAATTGCTTTTTCTCTAGACCATCCTTTAGAATGAATTCCAGTATCTACAACCAGTCTTATTGCTCTGTGCATTTCCATACCCAACATTCCAAAATACTGATAAGGATCAGTATATAAACCTAGTTCTTTTCCAAGAGATTCGGTATATAAAGCCCAGCCTTCACCATAAGCACTATACCATAATGTTTTACGGAATTCAGGTAATATATTGCTCTCTTGAGTTAAAGAAATCTGATAGTGATGTCCAGGAATTGCTTCGTGTAAAAATAATGCTTCGTCAGCAAGTACATTATATTTTGTTGCATCAGGAATAGGAGCATAAAAAATCCCAGGTCTAGTTCCATCAAGTGATCCAGGATTGTACTCTGCACTTGCAGATGCTTCTCTGAACGTTTCAGTTCTACGAACCTCAAAAGAAGTTTTTGGTTTCACATCAAATAGTTTCTCAATCTGCGGTTTCATCGTTTCATGAATCGCATTGAAGTTGTCTATTATTTGTTGAGGTTCAGTATATGGCATTAAGGCTTTATTCCCTCTCAAATCATTGAAGAATGATTTTATATCGCCATTAAAACCTACTTCTTTCTTCACTTTTTCCATTTCAGATAATATTCTTGCAACTTCTTTCAATCCAAGTTGATGAATCTCATCTGCAGTCATATTAGTAGTCGTATATGTTTTAATTTGATGCTTGTAATATCCTTCTCCGTTTGGAGTATCATCGATTCCGCTTGATATTCTCCCGGCATTCAAGTAATCAGTACTCATAAAAGCGTGTAGTTTTTTATAAGCAGGAACAATTTTGTTTTGAACCATATCTGTATAAGATGCAGTCAATTCTTTTTTCTCATCATCTGAAAACTCTTCAGGTAATTTTTTTATTGGCTGATAAAATAAATGTTCTTCAGTAGCACCAGTTAAAGAGGCAAGTTGAGGAATTACTTTTTTAATCAATGACTTTGGCAATACATGCCCTAATTCAATTCCTTCTTTCATTCTTTCTTCAGTACTGTTCATCCAATCTAAATAACTGTCAACTCGTTTTAACCAGTTATTATAATCTTCTACAGTTTTGAAAGGTTGCGCTCCAGATCCACTTGCTAGTTGACCGAACATTAAGTTCATTGTCCACATTTGATTGATAGGAGTAAGGTCTTCACGGAAATTCAATCTTTCTAAATTGATATCACAATCCCAAGTTAAAACGTCTTTACTCATTTTTTCTGAATCTGTTAAATCTACATCGTTGAATTTTGACAAACTGTTTTTCGTGTCTGAATAAAATGATTTTAGGCTGTCTTTAAACTCATCTGTTAAATCATTTGGTAATTGATCATTATATCTATTATCTCCTGCAAATGTTGCATTTAATGGAAATAATTTATAACTCTCTTCATTGTAATTTGAAAGCAACTCGTTAAAAGCTTCTGTAGTAGTTTTTTTTTCACCTTTTTCACAAGAAGTAAATGTAAGTGTCAGGACTAAACTGAATAAAAGTATTTTTTTCATTTTGATAAATTTGTGTTTTTACAAAAGTAAGTTTTTACTTTGGAATACTTGTTTTGAAGAATTGTTAAAAATTTTGAAATAATTTTAGAATTGTATCTATTGCACTTCAGAATATTAAACGTAGTTCTAATTTTTTTGTCTGAAAATCTGTAAATATTTTCAATATAAGAATCTAAGATTGTAAATGTGTGCGGAATTTATATTTAGAAATTCAGAGGCTATATTTTTTGCCACATTTCTTTATTGCAGACTGTTTTATAGATAGTTAAATTAATGAGAATATAATTAATTGTATTATTTACATACTTAAGTTGTATCTTGATGGCTAAATCAATACTAACTATTATGAAAAAAAACATTAGATTATTTGCATTTTCAGCGTTTACGGCTTTAATCATTTCAGCCTGCGTAACAAAAGAAAAAGAAGAAGGCCTTGATATGGAAAAGGTTAAAACCGAAATTCAAGCAATGGAAGATGCCTATGCAGCAGGTGAAAAAGCGAAAGACGCTGATGCTGTGGCTTCCTATTATAGCGATGCTGCCATTAGTTATAGCCGAAACAGACAACCTATTATAGGTAAGGATGCCATCAGAGACAATATTGCAAATAATATTGCAAAAGATACAACTGAAAATTATAATGTATATAAAATTGTAGACCTATTTGCTGAAGGTAATTCTGCGGTTGAGATTGGTTCTTGGACCGAATTCGATTCTTCTGGTAACGAAATGGGGAATGGGAATTACATGTCCTATTTTCAGAAACAAGATGGAAAATATATATGTGTTCGAGATATGAGTACGACTACATCTCCTGTTAAGTCAGATATGTAATCTAAAAAAATATTCGAATGTACTGAAGAAATTTTTATGAGTTATATAAAAAAAACCGTTTCACTGAAAAAGTGAAACGGTTTTTAAGTATAAGATGCTGAAATTGTTTCAGCACGACGTTACTTACTACTATTTAATCAACTCATAACTACGCTTGATGAAGTTTGTCAACTCTTCACCATGTAAAAGGTTTTGAGATAACTTAGCAAGATCAAATGTTTGCTTGATTAAACGCTCTTGTTTTTTAGGAGTTTTTGTATTTAATATTTCTCCAATTAGTTCATTATTGGTATTTACAACCAAGTTATACATGTCAGGAAAATTACCCATTCCCATCATTCCGCCACCGCCACCAGACGCTTGCATTTCTTTCATACGACGCATAAATTCTGGTTGCGTAATTATAAAAGGATTGGCACTAGAATCCATGGCTTCAAGTTGGATTGAATACGTTTCTTTAGGGATATTAGATTCTAAAACAGTTTTTAAACTGGTTTGTTCGTCGTCAGAGAGCTTACTGATTTTTGTTTCATCTTTTTTAATCATATTATCAATATGATCACCGTCAACTCTCACAAATGATATGTTTTCTTTGCTTGATTCTAGTTTTTGAATCAAGTGAGAAATAATAGGAGAATCTAATAATAAGACTTCATACCCTTTATCTTTTGCATCTTGAATATAACTATGCTGTGCTTTCACATCAGAAGCATATAAGATGACAGTCTTTCCATCTTTGTCAGTTTGATTGTCTTTTATTTTTTCAATCAACTCATCATATATAAAAGCCTCACCATTTACAGTTGGATACAATGCAAACTTGTCAGCCTTTTCAAAGAATTTATCTTCTGATAACATCCCATACTCTATAATGATTTTAATATCTTCCCATTTCTCTTCAAATGCTTTTCTATCATTTTTAAATAGACTAGCTAATTTATCTGCCACTTTACGTGTGATGTAGCTAGAGATCTTTTTTACCGCTCCATCAGTCTGTAAATAACTACGAGATACATTCAATGGAATGTCTGGTGAATCAATTACTCCACGAAGCATTTGTAAGAAATCAGGAACAATTCCTTCCACATTATCAGTTACAAAAACTTGGTTTTGATATAACTGAATTCTGTCTTTCTGTGGATCAATATTCTTGCTAATCTTTGGAAAATATAAGATTCCAGTCAAGTTGAATGGGTAATCAACATTCAAGTGAATGTTAAATAAAGGCTCTTCAAATTGCATAGGATACAACTCACGATAAAAAGATTTATAATCTTCATCTTCAAGTTCACTAGGTTGTTTAGTCCAAGCTGGATTTGGGTTGTTGATGATATCGTCAACAGAAATCTTTTTTTGAGGTTCAGTTGTTTCTTTACCCTCTTTATCTTTAGTGGTTTCAGGTGTATGACTTGGATCGTTTACTTCCTTTGTTCCAAATTTAATTGGAATAGGCATAAATTTATTATACTTAGTCAATAAACCTCTAATTTTTCCTTCGTCAAGAAATTCTTCAGAATCCTCAGAGATATGTAAAACGATTTCAGTTCCCTGTTCAGTTCTGTCAGTTTCTTCAAGTGTGTATTGTGGACTTCCATCACATTCCCATCGTACAGCTTGAGAACCTTCTTTAAAAGATTTAGTAAAAATCTCAACACGCTCTGCCACCATAAAGGCAGAATAGAATCCTAATCCAAAATGACCAATAATACCAGAGTCAGGAACTTTATCTTTATATTTTTCTACAAATTCTTCTGCTCCAGAAAAGGCTACTTGATTGATGTATTTTTCAACTTCTTCAGCATCCATACCTACTCCTTGGTCAATGATTCTGATTTCTTTTGCTTCTTTATCAACTTTAATTTCAATCATCGGACTTCCGATATCTCCTTTTATCTCACCAAGAGTAGAAAGGTGTTTCAGTTTTAAAGATGCATCCGTTGCATTTGATATTAATTCACGTAAAAAAATTTCATGATCCGAGTACAAGAATTTTTTAATTATTGGGAAAATATTTTCTGCTGTAACATTAATGTTTCCAGTTGCCATAATTATTTATGTTTTTTAATAGTTTTTATTTGATATACTAATAGTCAAAAAAAATGCCATATTTGTAAAGGTGACAAAGTGACATTTTTATTTTAAGGAAAGAGAATTTGTTTGCAACAATAAAAACCTGGTAGATTAATCCATAAGTTTATTTTGTCATTTAGATTTTAGTATTATATATCTTAGCAATTCATATTGATTATAAAAACGTTAATTATTTGTTTCTAGGAGAGAATAATATAATAGTTTTTTTCTTTTTAATTTTTTTAAAATGACACAATTAAAGTATGATTATGTAATTATTGGGAGTGGCTTTGGCGGCTCTGTTAGTGCATTGCGTCTTACTGAAAAAGGCTATAAAGTTCTTGTTATAGAAAAAGGGAAATGGTTTAAAGCTAAAGATTTTCCTAAAACTAACTGGAATTTAAAAAAATGGTTGTGGTTTCCACAAGTAGGTTTAAAAGGTTTCTTTAAAATGACTTTTTTAAATCATGTTACTGTACTTTCTGGAGTTGGAGTTGGTGGAGGTTCCTTAACCTATGCTAATACATTACCAATTCCAAAAGAAGAATTTTTTAAATCAGGAAGTTGGTCAAATCTTAATAATTGGAAAAGCCTTTTAGAGCCATTTTATGAAACAGCATATAAAATGCTGGGTGCAGAAACAAACCCAAAGTTAGATGCATCAGATTTAGCTATAAAGCAATTGGCTAAAGATATAGGTAAAGAAGATTATTTTGAAGCAACTAAAGTTGCGGTGTATTTTGGTGATGCAGGAAAAAGGGTAAAAGACCCATATTTTGAGGGAAAAGGACCGGATAGAACCGGTTGTATCCATTGTGGAGCTTGCATGACAGGTTGTAGATACAATTCAAAAAACACATTAGACAAAAATTATTTATATTTAGCGCAACAATTAGGCGCTGAAATTATTGCAGAAACAGAAGTAGTAAATGTATTTCCAATTGGCAAAGAAGATGGTTCTGAAGGTTATAAAATTAAATTTAAGGTAAAACTTGGTAAGAAATCTAAAGGAGAAGTTATTACAAAAGGTGTTGTTTTTTCTGGAGGAGTTATGGGAACGGTGCCATTATTATTAGAGTTAAAAGATAAAAGTTTACCAGATCTTTCAGATAGAGTAGGGAGTAATATTCGTACCAATAATGAATCATTACTGGTTTTAACTTCCACAGAAAAAAATCATAAAAATTATTCTAAAGGAATTGCAATAGGTTCTGTACTACATACTGATGAAAATAGTCATTTAGAACCTGTTCGTTATGGTGAAGGGTCTAGTTTTTTCAGAACATTGACAGTACCAACCATACATAATAAATTCGCATTGTTTAGGGTTTTAGGTGTTTTTGGGATTATTTTAAAACAACCTTTAATTTTTCTTAAAACGTTATTTGCAAAAAACTATGCTAAGCGTACAACAGTATTGCTCTTTATGCAAACTTTAGATAGTACCTTGCGTATGAAAAGAGGTAGGTTTACCAGAATGAAATCTGTTAAAGAAGAAGGAGAAGTACCTAACGCATTCATACCAGAAGCATTAACCTTAGGTAAAAAATTCGGTAAAATGATAAAAGCAATACCGTATGCTAATTTTACCGATGTATTATTAGGGAGTCCAACAACAGCACATATCTTAGGAGGTGCAGTTATGGGGAAAGACTCGAATCAAGGTGTTATCGATAAAAATTGCAATGTGTTTGGTTACAAAAATATGATGGTTTGTGATGGTTCTATGATTTCTGCAAATCCTGGAGTAAATCCATCATTATCAATTACAGCAATATCAGAATATGCAATGAGTAAAATTCCAAATAAAGAATTATAATATAAGAATCAACTAAATAGGAATAAAAATAATAATTAGTGTTTTAACTATACTAGTATTTTAAGTTATCAATGTTAACAATCTGACAAACCTATAAGTGCAAACGGTAAAATATTAAAAAAAGAACTGTGCAAACTATAAAATATGGAATCAATGAAAGATCTATTAGATTTAAATAGTCTAACGACTATTTTTGAAAAGCAAAAAAGTAATCAGTTTGCAGTTGCAAATCAGCCAATATCAGAAAGAAGAAGAAAACTAAAAGCGTTAAAAAAATCGGTAGAAGTTACTTTTAGAAGCGCAATACAAGATGCACTTTATAAAGATATGGGTAAGCCAAAGGCAGAAGTAGATTTAACAGAAATTTATCCTATAACTAGTGAAATTAAACATGCATTAAGTCATTTAAATTCTTGGACAAGCAAACAACGTGTTTCTACACCAATTGCTTTTATAGGTTCTACTTCTTCAATACAATATGAACCAAAAGGTGTTTGTTTAATTATTTCACCATGGAATTTTCCTGTAAACTTAACTATTGCACCTTTAGTAAGTGCAATTGCAGCTGGTAATACAGTTATAATAAAACCTTCTGAAATGACACCTCACATTTCAAAAGTGATGAAAGAATTAATTGCTTCCGTTTTTGAAGAAAAAGAAATCACATTAGTTGAAGGCGCTATACAGACATCAACAGATTTATTATCATTACCATTTAATCATATCTTTTTTACAGGTGCACCCGCAATTGGTAAAATTGTAATGTCTGCAGCAGCAAAAAATTTAACATCTGTTACTTTAGAATTAGGAGGTAAATCACCCACAATTATAGACGAAACAGCATCAATAAAAACAGCAGCTAAAAGAATTTCTTTAGGTAAATTTGTCAATGCTGGTCAAGTTTGTATTGCTCCAGATTATATTTATGTTCATAAAAGTAAACAAGAAGAACTGGTAAATGAATTTACAAAAATAATTAAATCTTTTTATGGAGATAATGCAAATAAATCTGAAAGTTACACCTGTATTGTTAATGAATCTCACAAAGGTAGAGTTGCAAGTATGATAGAAAACGCAAAAGAACAAGGGGCAACAGTTTCTTTCGGTGGTCGCGTTGATGAAAATTCTAATTCAATTGAACCTACTATTTTAACCAATGTTAAAATGAGTTCTAAGGTAATGCAAGAAGAAATTTTCGGGCCAATTTTACCGATTATACCTTATGAAAATATAGAAGAGGTCATAAATACAATAAACTCAAAAGATAAACCACTAGCACTTTATATATACAGTAAAAAAACTAAAAACGTAAATCATATATTAAAGAATACTAGAGCAGGAGGCTCATGTATAAATACGAATTCGGTTCATTTCTTTAATAATAATTTGCCTTTTGGAGGCTCTAATACTAGTGGTATTGGGAAATCACATGGTTTCTTTGGTTTTCAAGAATTTTCGAATGCTAGAGGTGTTCTAAAACAACATATACCTGGAGCTTTAGAAATGTTAATGCCACCATATACTAATTTTAAAGAGAGAATTATTAATCTAACAATTAAATGGTTTTAAATTATTGAAGCAGAACAAATAAGTAAGCTAGTTTTAACAATTTTTTTATTAGTTTTAGGTATTTTGGAAGCAATAGGTGGTTTGTATTTTAATAATGATAAATGATTAAAAAATGATTATGCTATAGAAAGTTCTAAAAATAATGTTACTAAGTTTTATAAAACACTATCTTATAAATTATATATCTAAAGGTATTAAATTATTACTATTTTTACAATCTATAAATATACAATTAGCAAAAATATATCATAAATACTATGTATAATTCAAAAATAACAGGACTTGGGTATTATGTTCCAGAAAATGTTGTGACCAACAATGATTTAAAAGAATTCATGGATACTTCTGATGAATGGATTCAAGAAAGAACAGGAATTAAGGAAAGAAGATGGATAGATCCGAAAACTGGAGACACGACCTCTGTAATGGGTGTAAAAGCAGCTAAAATAGCTATTGAACGTTCTGGATTGACCAAAGATGATATTGATTTTATCGTGTTTGCAACCTTAAGTCCAGACATGTATTTTCCTGGGGGCGGAGTTCAAGTCCAAGACATGCTTGATATGCCAACCATTGGTGCTTTAGACGTAAGAAATCAATGTTCAGGTTTTATTTATGCAATGTCAGTTGCGGATCAATTTATTAAAACGGGAATGTATAAAAACATTCTAGTAATTGGTGCAGAAAATCATTCAGGAGGACTGGAACGATCCACTAGAGGTAGAAATGTTACTGTAATTTTTGGAGATGGAGCAGGAGCTGCAGTATTGTCTAGAAGTGAAGAAAAAGGAAAAGGTATATTATCTTCTCATCTTCATTCAGAAGGTAAACATGCTAAAGAACTCGTATTAGAAGGTCCTTCTACTGGACATTGGGTGCCAGAAATTTTAGAAAAAAATGATCCTAATGATGTTTCTTACTATCCATATATGAATGGACAGTTTGTTTTTAAACATGCAATAGGTCGTTTCTCAGAGGCTATTATGGAAGGGTTAGAAGCCAATAATCTACAGAAAAGTGATATTGACATGTTGATTCCACATCAAGCGAATTTACGTATTGCGCAATTTATCCAAAAGAAATTCCAATTAAGTGATGAGAAAGTATACAATAATATCATGAAGTATGGGAATACAACGGCTGCTTCAGTTATTATTGCATTAACAGAGGCTTGGGAAAAGGGTAAAATAAAAGATAATGATTTAGTAGTATTAGCAGCTTTTGGAAGTGGATTTACTTGGGGAAGTGTGATTATTCGCTGGTAATTTTATTAATAATATATAAAATTAAAATCCAAGTCTTGAGACCTGGATTTTTTTTGTGCAGAAAACTTATATTCTCAAAAAAGAAAACAACATCATCTTGAGAATATTCAATAATTATACTTTATAAAATCAAGAAATAAGTTTCTTTTTGTCAATACTCAAAAACAGTGATTTTTATATCTAAGGGAAAACCTGAGGTACTAAAAAGATAAAAGCCTTCAAATTGCTTCGAAGGCTTTCTATTAAATAATTTAAAGAACCCCAAATACTCTAAATCATTCAATTTCTTTGTTAATAACAATAATGGATTAATACATTATCGTTATTACATATCAAATATACTAAAGAATAAAATTCATTATAAATTTTTTAAGTAAAACAACTTAATATCACGGAAAACCATTAGAAGGAAATAATTGTGTTTTAGTCAAAAAAAAGAGGCTATACAACTAGTATATAACCTCTTAATCAACCTAACTAACTATTTTCTTTATAAGAAACCTCCGCCTCCTTGTTTTTCATTGTTATCTCTGTTTTTTCTACTTAAAGCTTTATTTTTTCCTGAACCAAATCGGTACATAAAGCCTAAATAAGCAGTCCTGCTTTCCCAATTGAATTGCCCTGTTGATGGATAAGGATTTTCAGATTTAAATGCAAATTTCATTGTTTTGAAAATATCGTTTGCACGTAAACTAAACGTTCCTTTTCCTTTTAAAACATTTAAACTAGCTCCAGTATTTATCATCCACATTGGTTCAACTTCAAATTGGATACTTCTTCCGCCACCACGATACATAGTGAATAATTGAAGTCTTAAATTTTTTGATACAGTAAAACTATTGCTTAAACGTGCATTGAACGCATTATTAGTTATTTCAAGATCATTTCCATTGGCAGTTCCAGATTCTTTTTGAACATATAAATCTACACTTGCATTGGCTCTCCACCATTTAGCAAATTTATAGTTTGAAGAAAATTCAACACCATATCTATTATTACTATCTGTATTAAAGAAAGAAAGTAAAACCTTGTCGTTATCAAGAGGGTCAATATTTAAAATTCTAGTAATATTATCATTTACTCTTCTATAAAATGTCCCAAAAGTTATAGATCCATTATTAATTTGTCTTGAATAATTAAATTCAAATGAATTTGTGAATTGAGGATTTAATTCAGGGTTACCAACAGATGTGATTCTTGGAGTGCTCCATTCTCTAATTGGGTTTACTTGTCCTATAGATGGTCTATCTACCCTATGACTATAACTCACTTGAAATTGATTTTTTTCGCTAGGATTATATGTGAAAAATGCAGAAGGATATATTGAGAATATCTTGTCAGTAACAATTTGATTTTCTGTCCCTTTTTCAAATGCTCCATCAACTTCGTATTGCTCAAATCTTGCACCAACTTGAAGTGTTATTTTGTCAAATTTATGTCCGTACGTAGCATAAGCTGAATAGATATCTCTATTGTATTCAAATGCTGAATTAGGTGATTGTCTTTCAATAAAGCCACCATTTCCATCAGGAGCAAATTCAGATTGATTAGTTACATTAAAATTTTCGGATTGATTTGTTCTTATTTCAGCTCCCAATTCTAATTTTCCATTTTTTGAAACAGGATTTGTATAGTCAATATTGAACAAGTGATTCGTTCGAGAATTAATAATACCATTCGTGTAATTGTTGAATAGATCAGTCAGGTCAACAAGATCGCTATTCTCTGCATCTTCAGGGCTATGAGAATCTGAATAATTATATTCGAATTCTAGGTTGTGACCTTCTTTAGTAAATTCTGTTTTGTAGTTGATATTATATGTTTGGCTATCACTTTCACTATCAGAATAATTAAAACTATCAGCAGCTAAAATTCCATCATCAGAAATTCTAGCAGAACCATCAGTAATATTGTCTGATATGTTTTGAATTGTATAAACTGACAATGTATTTTTTTTATTTAAATAAATATCAGCACCAAACTTTAATAGGTGAGAAGTTCTATCATCATCAAAATTAAATTCTTGTAATGAATTATTGTCAGACCTTCTCACATTCCCAAAATTGTCACTTTTCCCAGCATTGTAACCATAATTAGTATAGAAATTTACTTTCCCAGTTTTATAATTCATATCCAATGAACCATTGAAACGAGTATTTTCTCCTTGTGTAATTCCTGTATTAATACTTCCGTTAAACCCTTGATTGGCATTCTTGTGAAGAATGATATTGATCATTCCACTCATTCCTTCAGGATTATATTTTGCTGAAGGATTGGTAATTAATTCCACTTGTTTTATTGATGTAGAAGGAATTTGTTTTAATAATTGTGCTGCACTGATATTGGTAGGTTTTCCATCCACAAGAACACGTACATTCTCGTTTCCTCGTAAACTGATTCCTCCAGTCTGTGAATCTACATTTACAGAAGGAACATTATTCAATAGTTCAGAAGCAGTGGTTCCCGCGGAAGTTAAATCTTTCCCTACGTTGATGACTTTTCTGTCAATCTTCTGAACAATAGTTGAGGTTTCACCTATAACGGTTATTTCATCAAGTTGTGCTGCATCAATAGTCAATCCAATTGTTCCGAAGTTTTGCTTGGATGATTCTTTCGTTAATAATGTTTTTTTAAGTTCTGTTTTATAGCCGATAAATTGAACTTCAACTTGATGTTCTCCAAGTGGAATTTGATTTATTTCAAATTGTCCATTGCCATCAGTAATTCCACCTGTTATGATATCGTTTGCAGTATTTTTTATTACAATGCTTACATATGGAAGAGCTTCTTGGTTACTTGCATCAACAACTTTTCCAGTGATTATTCCATTTTTTGGAGGTTGTGAAAATGCAGTTATGCATGTGAAGATCATAAAAATTGTTAGTATATTTTTCATGTTTTTTGTTTTGTTAGTTTTTAACATATGATGATAAGACTGTCATGAAAAAAATCTGTTACATTTTTTAACACAGTTTAACATTGCTTTAACAAAAGCAAGAAAAATAAAATTTATAAGGCGATGAAACTAAGGGATTATGAAAGTTTTCCCTTCTTTGGCTAAATGAGTATTTGAAAAAATAGTTGAAGCTTCTTTTTTAAATTCATTCAGATCTTCATATCTGCTAGAATAATGACCAAGGATTAACTTGCCTACATTGGCAAGTAGAGCAATTTGTGCAGCTTGTTTCGCAGTGCTGTGTTTGGTAGATTTTGCCAAGTCTTCTCTGTCATCTAAAAAAGTAGATTCATGGTATAATAAGTCAGAATTTTCAATGATTTTAGCAATTTCAGGCTTGAAGGCTGTATCACAGCAATACGCATAACTCAATGGTTTATGAGGATCATGAGTTAGTGAATCATTAGAAATAATAGAGTCGTTATTAAGAACGAAATTTTTTCCATTTTTCAAATTTTGATAATCACATATTTCAATTTCTTGATGTTTTTTTACTGCATTCATATTGAGTTTTCGATCCCCTATTTTTTCTTTAAATAAAAACCCGTTGGTATAGATTCGATGCTTGAGTGGTATCGTGTATACTTTTACTTTTTTATCTTCATATATTAATTCACTCTCTTTTGAGTCAAGTTCATGAAACTCTATAGGATAATTGGCATATGATTTGGAAAGTTTCAATTGTACACAAATAAATTCTTTAATTCCTACAGGACCATAAACGTGTAATTCAGTTTCTCTGTTTAGTAACCGAAAAGTTGAAATAAGACCTATCAGTCCAAACACATGATCACCATGTAAATGTGAAATGAAAATATGTTTTATTTTTGAAAATTTTACTTTGTATTTTCTCAATCGAACTTGTGTCCCTTCTCCGCAATCTATAAGAAATGCATGGTTTTTTATTTCTAGAAGTTGTGAAGTTGTATGAGTAGTTGCGCTTGGTATTGCACTATGGCAGCCTAAAATTGTTAATTTCAAACTCATTTAATAACCAGCCTTTTAGAGGTGATTCCTGAGTCAGATTGTATAGAGTAAATATACATTCCAGTATCAAGATTATTTTTATAAAAAAAGATGGATTTATTCCCTCTTTTTGAAACAAATTCTTGTTGAAATACTGTCTTTCCTAATAAGTTTTTCACTGTCAAAATTACATTTTGATCAACAGAAGAGTAGAAAGAGATTTTAGTATGATTTATAAGCGGATTAGGAGATGCAGAAACATTTTTAATAGTTTTTTCAATATAAGAATTGTGACTTCTTATTTGATTTTGCTGGGCAAAAACAAAAGAAGACAATAATAGGGTTGCTATTAAAAGTAGTTTTTTCATCAATAAGTGTAAAAATTTATTTTAAAAATCCATTAAATCTCGTTCTATAATGTCCATTTCAAGAATATCTATTGCTTCTGTTAAAGTCGGAACAATATTAATTTCATCTTGAATGTCATCAATATCAATTCCATTAACTATTACTACAAATGATGTGCCATTTTCACGTTTTTCATTTGCTATATCCAAAAATAACTGAATTTCTTTTATTGAAATGTTAATTTTATCAGAAAAATGAATTAATAAATGTTGGTTTTTTAAAGAATTAAATTTACGTTGGAAGTTTTGAAAGAATTTTTCAAAATTATCTTCGTCGGGAATAAGTAATGAATAATTATCTTTTTTTTCAATAAGCATTTTTTTATCTTTTTATTTGTTGTGCCAATAAATAGATGACTGCCATTCGAATTGCAACGCCATTTTCAACTTGATTCAATATAATCGATTGTTCTGCATCAGCAACATCACTTGTAATTTCAACACCTCTATTAATAGGCCCTGGATGCATGATTACAATTTTCTTACCAAGTGAGTCCAAAATAGATTTATTTATTCCAAATAGTTGTGTATATTCTCTAATAGAAGGAAAGTATTGAACATCCATTCTTTCATTTTGAACACGCAATATGTTAGCAACATCACACCATTCTAATGCCTTATTAATATCAGTCTCTACAGTAACTCCAAGACTTGTTATGTGTTTTGGGATAAGTGTTGTCGGTCCACATATTTTTACTTCTGCACCTTGTAATTTCAAAGCGAATATATTAGAAAGAGCAACTCTTGAGTGTAAAATATCACCAACTATCACTACTTTTTTTCCTTTAACGCTTCCTAGTTTTTCACGAATCGAGTAGGAGTCCAATAAAGCTTGAGTCGGATGTTCATGTGTTCCGTCTCCAGCATTGATAATTTTAGCATTTACATGTTGAGATAGAAATACTCCTGCGCCAACATTGGGATGTCGCATCACAATAATATCCACT
>Ga0307488_10000830_pt1 | contig 25772 bp, 24 predicted proteins | sample SB02metaG_FD_202248 | JGI IMG/M metagenome (GOLD analysis project Ga0307488, IMG submission 202248) | Sea-ice brine microbial communities from Beaufort Sea near Barrow, Alaska, United States - SB 0.2 | ecosystem: Environmental > Aquatic > Marine > Coastal | place: USA: Alaska | collected... | reverse complement strand
CCGATAAAACCTGCTGCGCCCGTTACCAACACCTTCATAAACTGAACCTTTTTAGCCTTGAATTTATAATGTATAAATATCATTAGCATAGCGCTATGATATTTGTGATTATACTCAGATATTCCACGGACAGTATTGTAAATATATGTTTATACGTAAATTATTGCTTTTGAAGACTTTGCTAGGGATCTCATGGGTATTAAGTGCCAATGCCCATAGCCATTCAATCACCGAAATTGTAGCGAAAGTAAAACCTTCAGTGGTAGGAGTCGGTGTATATGATGCATTAGGGGCGCAAATGCATCAATTGCAAGGAACAGGTTTCGTTTTTGGCGACGGTACATTAGTGGCTACGAATTATCACGTCATTGATAAAGAGCTAGACCCACAAAAAGTGCAATACCATATCGTCTTTATAGGTACCGGTAGAAATCCCAAAATAGCCAAAGTAGAAATAATTGCTAGAGATCGTGAACACGATTTAGCCATTTTAAAATTGCCTAGCCCTTTGACGCCCCTGAAACTTTCATCACCCAATTATGTAGAGGATGGTACCGATGTTTTGTTAACTGGTTTTCCAATTGGCGCCGTTTTAGGGCTATACCCCGCAACACACCGAGGTATCATCGCCGCTACTACGCCTGATGTTATTCCTAGTGCGCATTCGAGCCAGTTATCAATAAACATGCTTAAGAGGCTTGAGGGCAAGTTTATGATTTATCAATTAGATATAACCGCTTATCCAGGAAATAGCGGTAGCCCCTTATATAGCGCTGAAAATGGTGAGGTATTAGGTATTTTAAATAAAGTGTTTGTAAAAGAGTCAAAAGAAACAGTGCTTGAAAAACCCTCAGGTATTAGTTATGCCATACCGATTAAATATCTTGTTGAACTTGCTAAGCGCACGGGCCTAGAGGTAAACTAACGTCATACAAATGAAAGTGTCACTATTTTTTACAAAACTTGAATTGAGCTTTTCTTTTCTCTTTACATTTCATATGCTTAAGAAGTGGCATGATATTTGCATTAGCAAAATTTGTAGTAGAAAAATTAAATTAAGGAATTGTTATGAGTCTTGAAAACCCTAAAATAACAGAATCTACGGTTTCTGATAGCTCCAAGGTACGTAGAACGTTTTTAAAGCGTGCATCTGCGGGCACTTTAATTGCGGCTATTCCAGGACGCACAGCTTGGGCGGGTTTGCTAAACTCTATTGTGGCATCGGGACATGGTTCCGACTTTACTAATGGGGAATGTATTCAGCTTTTATCTCCAGGTTATTGGAGAAATCATACAGGAAATTGGGGACCAATTCCTGAGACTACAACCTTCAAATTTGCTTTTAATGGATTGCCTATACAGTCTTCTAGCATTGTTGACAATAATACAACCTTGTTAACTATTCTGGATAATCCAGGTCAAGGTAATGGTATGGGCGGACCCAATAATGTTAACTTTTTTCTGGCCTGTTTTTACTTATGTGCTGCTAACGATGGGCTTCATGGTATTAATTTCCCAGTAATTGGCTCTGGGAAACCATTTGCTTCTCTTAATGCATATGCCAACTATTTATATGCAGAAGCAGCAAATAACCCTGGTGGGGTGGGCACATTGTTATCTGATATGGTTGTTTATTATCACTTTGACCAAGATTACGATCCGGCAATGGCTTCCGGTAGTGGAACAAGTAATTTGCCCATCTGTAATTAATTGTAACACATGGCTTTTGATAGTTTGAATAAAGGGGTGCTGGTGCACTCCTTTTCTGATAGTTCAGGTTGCGTTATGCTTAATTCAGCTACTGGTGAAACCCTTAGCATTGAGTTACAAAGCGAAGAGTTACAAATCAAGATAAAAGAATACATTTGTATGCCTCAGGACATTCGGGCAACTAGCGATATCGCCAGCTTATATAAGAAGCGTTTTTTAGTCTTGTAACAGGGATAACAATAATCAGATGGTGAGCGACTTCTACTTAGACTTGCACCCTTTTTCATTTAAAGTTACCACTCGTATCCCCCAGGTCCTCACAAACTTACAAACTATATACGGTAAAAAACTCGTAAAGTATGACGGTCAACTATGCAGTTATGAGTTGTCGGTTGGTAAAGCTTCAGGGGTTCGGCGGGTTATTCGTCCTCAGGCTCGTTTTATGTGTGATCAAAAAGAGCCTTTTAAGCCTTTATCTTTGCAAAAATCCTACGCATTTCTTGAGTGGGGCATGAACTGGACCATAGCCGCTAATGAAGTTCAGCATGTGATCATTCATTCAGCTGTGCTGGCAAAAGGCGATAAAGCGATTTTGTTTCCGGCCCCGCCAGGATCTGGCAAAAGTACCTTAACCGCCTATTTAGCCCATAACGGCTGGCGATTATTATCGGATGAAATGGCGCTCATTATTCCTGGCACTAACACAGTAGTACCTTTTGTCAGACCCATTTGTTTAAAAAATCAGTCCATTGATATTGCCAAAAAACTATTTCCTGATGGACAGTTTTCGGATATTGCCAAAGATACCCATAAAGGTGATGTGATCCATCTTTCCCCTCCTCAAATAAGTTGGGATGCGGGTAAAGAAAATGCCGAATTGGTAGGCGTTGTGTTTCCTAATTATACCGCCAATACAGATTTGCAGATTTATCAATTGGACAAACGACAGGCATTTATGCAGTTGGTTGATAATGCATTTAATTATAGTGTGCTCAGAGGGGTTGGATTTTCTACCTTGGCGAACGTCATTGAAGGAGTAAAAACCTTTGAGATTTTTCATAATGAATTAGCCGAGGTTAAAGATTTTCTTGAACAGGAGGTGATTACAGGTGGATAATATTAATGTCTCTCTAGTCATCGATTTATATAAAAAACCACTTAAAACTAAAGCACTCAGCTTATCTCAATGGCAAAAAATAATATTGGTGCTTCGTCATCATCAATTACTGGCACGTTATTATCAGCGTTTTGTACAGACTGGTGTTTTTGATTTTTTGCCCGAATATTGCCGCCATCATTTTATTAATGGTGATGTCATTGCACAAAATCAAAAAATTCAAGTTGAGTTTGAAGCAAAGGAATTAGTGGATGCGTTGAAAGGACGAGTGGAGTATTTGATTTTTCTGAAGGGAGCGGGATATTCATTGTCCGATCATCCGGTTGGTAATGGACGAGTATACAGTGATATAGACGTGCTGGTTGATAAACCCTCAATAGTAAATGTTGAGCGACAGTTATTACATCATGGCTGGATGCCTGAGTCTGTGAGTGATTATGACGATAAGTACTACCGTAAATGGGCCCATGAAATTCCCCCCATGCGCCAGTCTAAACGGGGAACTATTATTGATATTCATCATAATATTGTTCCGCCTATATCTGGCAGAGCTCCTAACGTAAGCGCGTTAATTGAGGAGGTCATACACACTAATGATGGATACGCTATTCTTACCCCTGCAGCAATGACCTTACATAGCATTGTTCACCTATTTTTTAATGAAGATATGAAGAATGGTTATCGTGACCTGATAGATATTCATATGTTTATGAGTAAAGATGCAGACAAAAATTATTGGCAAACATTACTAAAATTGGCACAGGATACGGGTTTTGAATATGAGCTGTTTTTAGCTTGTCGTTATGTAACCAGAATTTTTGATACAGAAGTACCGGACTATATAACGGTTGCATTGGCAAAATGTGAACCGCGAAATATAAAGTTATTGGATTTTATGTTTACTAAGGTGCTGACGCCGGTTCATCCCTACGCTTCTCCATCATTTTTCTTAATGGCAGAGTTTTTTATTTTAGTCAGAGGGCACTTTTTGAAAATGCCCGCCCATATTTTAATATATCATCTGATATCTAAGGGGTGTATATCGATTACCTGTGCACTATTAGGTAAACACTTTTTTGAAAAAGAACTTAAACAACCTTAACCTTTTGTCAAAAGTATATTCTCCCTTTTTGATAACTATCATATAAGGCTTTGCTTTATTTCTCGGCGTTTTGCGTGCAATAAAGGTTCAGTATAACCATTGGGTTGATCCTTACCTTTAAATATCAGCTCATGAGCTGCTTGAAAGGCTATGGACTCACTAGTTGCAGGTGTCATAGCTATATATTCAGCATCATTCACATTTTGAGCATCAACTAATTTAGCCATGGTCTGCATTGAGTTATCAACTCGTTGTTTGGTTACAACCTCATGCAATAACCAATTAGCAATATGTTGGCTAGATATTCTCAAGGTGGCTCTGTCTTCCATCAAACCTACGTTGTTGATGTCGGGTACTTTGGAGCAACCAATACCTTGATTAACCCATCTGACCACATAACCCAAAATGCCTTGCACGTTGTTATCAAGCTCTCGTTGTATCTGCTCAGGTGATAATTTTTCATCTTTGAGCAGCGGTATATCTAACATTTGCGCTAGTAAACCATCGTCTTGGCCCGTCATGTTCATTCTGATGTCGAACACATTTTCTTGATGATAATGCAGCGCATGTAATGTTGCAGCTGTAGGTGAGGGCACCCAAGCGGTGTTGGCTCCTGAGCGCACATGTGCAATTTTTGCCTGCATCATTTCGGCCATGTTATCTGGGATGGGCCACATGCCTTTACCAATCTGTGCTTTTCCAGACAACCCTGAGTTCATGCCAGTCACCACATTGGATTGTTCGTAGGCGTTTAACCAAGGTCTGGTTTTGATAGTGGCTTTGGTGGCAAAAGCGCCTAGGTGCATAGATGTGTGTATTTCATCCCCGGTGCGATCTAGAAAGCCAGTGTTGATAAATACCACTCTGTCTTTTGCTGCTTGTATACAGGCTTTTAAATTTAGGCTGGTACGCCTTTCTTCATCCATGAGGCCAATTTTGATGCTATGTTTGGGTAAACTGAGTACTGATTCCATTTTAGAAAATAACAAATCAGCATAAGCGACTTCTTCCGGCCCGTGCATTTTGGGTTTGACGATATAAACGCTACCTGCTTGGCTATTTTTGAACACGCCATTACCCAGTAAGTCATGTTTTGATATTAAGCTGGTGACTAAAGCGTCCATGATCCCTTCGTAAATAGGTTTATCATCAAACAGGATGGCGTCAGTTGTCATCAAGTGTCCGACATTACGAATAAACATCAAGCTTCTGCCAGATAGGCTCAATGTTGCTCCTGCTGCTGACACATATTGTCTATCTTGATTTAAACTACGGGTTATTTGTTTGCTGCCGCTGGTTATTGTAGCGGTTAAATCGCCCTTAATGAGGCCTAACCAGTTTTTGTACACTAAGGTTTTATCTGCTGCGTCTACCGCCGCAACAGAATCTTCGCAGTCCATAATGGTGGTTAATGCAGATTCTAGAAATACATCTTTGATGTTAGCTGTATCTTGTTGGCCAATAACGCTATGTTGATCAAATTGAATTTCGGCATGTATATTATTGTGTTTAATTAAAATACAGGTGGGTTGTTGAATGGAGCCTTGAAAGCCAACGAACTGCTCAGGTGTGTTTAACCCTTCCACGGTATCGTCAGCCAAAGTGACGAGTAGTTTACCGTTATCAATAGCGTATTTTTTACTTTGTATATGGCTGCCTACTTTTAGAGGTGCAATAACATCTAGCCATTTTCTGGCATAGTCGATGACTTGTTGCCCTCTGGCTGCATCGTAACCTTTCGTTTTACTGCCAACTGTTTGCTCAATAATATCCGACCCATAAACTGCGTCGTAAAGACTGCCCCATCTAGCATTTGCTGCATTCAAAGCGAATCTAGCATTATTGATGGGAACCACTAGCTGAGGGCCTGCCATGGTGGCAATTTCAGCATCGACGTTGCTAGTGTTAATTTTAAAATTTTCGGGGGTAGGTTGTAAATAGCCAATCTCGGTAAGAAAGGCTTTGTATTCTGGCACATTGATCGATTGTCTTTGCATACAATATTCATCTATTTGCTGCTGCAGATTGGCTCTTTTTTGCAGCAGACTTTGATTAATAGATAAAAGTTCGGGTAGAACATCTGCAAACTTTGCCCAAAGCTCGTCAGCCGAGACCTCTGTGCCGGGTAAAACATGTTGCGTGATAAACTGGTCTAGCGGTTTGGCAACCTTTAATCGGCCCTTTTGAACGTATTCAAGTTGTGCGGTTTGCGTGAGTTGCATATTTTACTCTTGGGTAATTCACATTAAGCTCAGTTTACCTTGTTAGCATTATACGCATTAATTTATGTGGTTTATTCTTTCCATTCATACAGAAAATTAACCTTGTGTATTGGTTAATTCTGTCCCCACCTCTGTAATCAGTCTTCTTAGCCATATGTGACCAGCGTCGTGTTGCAGCAAAGCACTCCATGCCATTTTTAATGCTATAGGAGGAATATCAAATGGGGGATCGAGTATTTCTACTTCAGGGTCATCTTTATACACATTGGCAGCCCTACTGGGTAAGGTTGCAATTAAATTTTGTGCTTTAGCCAGTTGTAGCGCAACGTGATAATGCCGAGTAAAGACACGTATATCACGTTGTTTACCAATTTTTGTCAACTCAGCATCGACCCAGCCCAACTTCTGTACCTCTTTGGGATCGATACCAACGCCCACCCCAAAGCCGGTTTTACTGACCCATATATGTTTATTGTCTAAATATTGCTCAAGAGTAAAATTTTGTACTATTGGATTGTGGCTATTTACTACACAAGAAAATGTGTCATACCACACCACCTTTTGATGAAACGAAAGTGGTAATTCTTCAAACCGGTTGATTGCCATATCAACTTTACCTTGTTCTACATCATGAAATGTCACATCGCTGGGGGTAATCAAATCCAAGGTAACATTCGGGGCTTGTTTATTTAGCCTACCGATAACTTCCATTAATAAAGTTGATTCTGCGTAATCGCTGGCCATGATCCTAAAAGTACGTTCACTTTTAAGAGGGCTAAAATCAGTTTCTGGTTGAATTGTTGTTTCAAGTTTAGACAGTACTTCTCGGATAATAGGCTTTAATTCTAAGGCGCGTTTGGTAGGAGTCATACCATCACTGGTTCGAACCAAAAGGGGGTCTTTGAATAAGTCTCTTAGTCTTCTCAAGCCATTGCTCATTGCAGGCTGAGTAATACTTAATTGGTTTGCTGCTTTAGTCACACTGCCTTCTCTTAGCAATACATCTAAATAAACCAATAAGTTTAAATCTACCTTAGCAATATTCATGGTTATTATCTCGTTGTGAAAACTAATGTGATAGTAGAATGTTATCAGTATTCAATATCTTTACCAGATATTAAATTTTTGTTAAATAACAGATATTTATAGTCAATGTGAAAGGGTCAGTGAATAGAGGGGGAGTAGTTGGCCATTATTGGCATTGATTTGTTGAATGATGACGATAGCTCACAGTAGACACTGCCAGCTATCGTAGGTCTTTTATAACGGCATTCATTTATAACGTCATTCATTTATAACGACATTCAATTATAACGTTATTCAATTATAACGACATTTAATTATGACGTCATTCGACTAGAACCTTATTCGGCGTCGAACTGATTCATAGTATTGTCTTCACCTGAAGCTTTAAGCGCTTGTTCACCAGAGAAGTATTCTTTATGGTCATCACCCATATTAGAGCCAGCCATCGCTTGGTGTTTAACACATGCAAGGCCTTGTCTAATTTCTCTACGCTGCACACCTTTAACATATGCCAACATACCTTGGTCACCAAAGTAACCTTTAGCTAGATCATCAGTAGACAATGCTGCTGTATGATAAGTAGGTAAGGTAATTAGGTGATGGAAAATACCGGCTTCTCTAGCAGCATCTGCCTGGAAGGTTCGGATTTTTTCATCCGCTTCAAGGGCCAAATCTGTGTCGTCAAATTTAACTGACATCAATTCGTCTCTGTTGTATTGGCTTAAGTCTTTACCGGCTTCTGACCAGATATCAAAGATTTGCTGGCGGAAGTTCAAGGTCCAGTTGAAAGAGGGTGAATTGTTATAAACCAACTTCGCGTTAGGAATTTCGCTTCTAATGGCTCGAACCATATCGCCAATTTGGCCAACGTGTGGTTTTTCTGTTTCAATCCACAATAAGTCTGCACCATTTTGCAATGAAGTGATGCAATCTAGTACTACACGGTCAAAACCAGTGTTTTCTTTAAATTTGTATAATCCATTCGGTAAACGTACCGGTTTTACTAGTTTGCCGTTTTGTTTAAGAACAGAATCGCCATCTACCAAATCATCTACAGAAGTCACTTCACTCGCATCCAAGAATGCATTGTACTGAGCGGCCAAATCACCAGGCTTTTGTGATACTGGTATTTTTTGAGTCAGTCCAGCACCTAAAGAGTCGGTACGGGCAACTATCACACCGTCATCTACGCCTAGCTCTAAAAATGCGTAACGTACTGCGTTGATTTTGGCTAAGAAGTCTTCGTGTGGCACGGTAACTTTACCATCCTGATGACCACATTGTTTAGCGTCAGATACTTGGTTTTCTATCTGTATACAACAAGCACCGGCTTCGATAAGTTTTTTAGCAAGCAAATACGTTGCTTCTTCATTACCAAATCCTGCATCAATGTCAGCAATAATGGGTACAACATGAGTTTCATAATTATCAATAGATTGTTGTATTGCAGCTGTATTGCCACCGTTTTGTTTAGCGTCATCTAGTTGTCTAAATAGATCACCTAATTCACGGGCATCGGCTTGGCGTAAGAATGTATATAGTTCTTCTATTAATGATGCTACTGAGGTCTTTTCGTGCATTGACTGGTCGGGAAGAGGACCGAACTCTGAACGTAATGCCGCAACCATCCATCCAGAAAGGTATAAATAGCTTTTATCAGTGGTACCTTGATGTTTTTTTACGGACAACATCTTCTGTTGTCCAATAAATCCGTGCCAGCAGCCTAGTGATTGAGTGTATTGGCTTGAGTCAGCATCATATTCCTGCATGTCTTTACGCATAATACCTGCGGTATATTTTGCAATATCCAACCCAGTTTTAAAGCGATTTTGAGCTTTCATGCGAGCAGCATAATCTGGGTTAATTGCGTTCCAAGCTCCTGCTTTGGTTGATCTTAGTTCTGCAATCTGATTAACATCATTCTGATATTGTGACATTTGAAAATTCCTATAACAGTAAGGTAAAAAATAAAACAACCGATAACGTGATGTGGGTTGCTGTTGTTAGTTATCCTATATAGTTAAGTCGCATATTTATAATCTATATAAAGTATTTTCATCATAGCTTGTGTGAATGTTAGTGTTAGATATTAAATACGTTTATTAGGTAATTGTATTTTTAAGTGTCTACTATTGGTAGTGTTCACAGGTGTAGAGTTACTGTTTATTATCTTAAATGAATCAACCAGAGAGCGTGTATGTCAGAGTTAATGTCTTCAATTGATCAACGCACCAAACTTGTCGGTGAAAACAGACTCGAGTTGCTAATGTTTAAATTGGGCTCACGGCACACATTTGCATTAAATGTATTCAAGATCAGAGAAGTCATCACAGTGCCTTTAATGAACCAAATGCCCGGATCTCACCCAAACCTCAAAGGTGTGACAAATTACAGAGGGACCTCCATTCCAGTCATTGATCTTCGTGCAGCGATTAAAATCACAGCCAATGAAGGAGAGTATGAAGCCGTCAATGTGATCATCACCGAGTATAACCGAAGTGTACAAGGATTTTTGATTGGGCATGTGATGCGCATTATTAATACCTCGTGGAGCGATATTCAACCGCCACCGTCTACAGCAGGCAAAAATAACTATTTAACGGCTCTCACACAGGTTGATATCAATGGTAAAAATGAACTGGTTGAAATTATTGATGTAGAAAAAGTGTTATCTGAAATTGTCGAGTACGACACTACCATCTCTGAAGACGTGTTGGACCAAAAAGTTGCGTCTCATCTCAAAGGTAAAAAAATACTGATAGTGGATGACTCCTCCACAGCAAGATGGCAAATAAGAGAAACGTTGACCCAGCTGGGCCTTGTCATTATCGAACAAAAAGATGGCTTAAAAGCACTCAACCTTTTAAAAAGTTGGGCTGATGAAGGTAAAACTGTCACCGACGAAATTTTGATGATGTTCACAGACGCAGAGATGCCTTCAATGGACGGCTATCGACTTACGGCTGAAGTGAGACAAGACCCGCGCATGAATAATCTTTTTATCGCATTAAACACTTCATTAAGTGGTAGCTTTAATGATGCCATGGTAGAAAAAGTTGGCTGTAATCGCTTTATTTCCAAGTTCCAACCTGACTTGTTAGTCGATGTTGTACAACAGAGAATGCGTGAGATACTAGACGCCAAAATTTGATATTTTTCAAAAATATTTTTGTGCTTCATTTTTTGTTCACATAAATAATTTATACTTAAATTAAATTGAAACCCCCTTAGTATCAAACGTATAATTTAACGTTATTTTTTCGCGTTTTTTATTCACTTTTTATTTATTATTCATCATCGGAGACCAGATGAAGTCAATTGCTACTCTTTTATTCGCCGTATTATGCCAATCTGCATTAGCGACTCACTCACCTGAAAATCTTAAGTCACCTAAGAATATTATTATGATTGTAGGTGATGGTATGGGCCCATCGTATACCACAGCATATCGTATGTTCGCAGACGATCCGAGTACGCCCGAAGTCGAAGAAACCGTGTTTGATAGATTATTAGTTGGCATGGCTAGCACACATCCCGATATGGACACGGGTTATGTGACTGATTCAGCAGCAAGTGCCACAGCCTTATCAAGCGGTGTTAAAACCTATAATGGTGCGATTGGCGTAGATGCCAATAAGAAGCCTGTGCAAACCGTATTAGAGCTGGCCAAGGAGCAAGGCCGTAAAACGGGTGTGGCTGTGACTTCACAGATTAATCACGCTACACCTGCAAGTTTTGGTGCACACAATGAGAGTCGCCAAAATTATGATCAAATAGCCGACAGTTATTTCGATGCAAAAACCAATGGTCAGTTTATTCTAGATGTGATGTTAGGTGGCGGATGGAAATATTTTATTCGCGAGGACCGCAATTTAGTCGAACAATTTAAGGCTGCTGGTTACCAATATGTCGATAAATTAACTCAACTAGACGATGTGAAAGCGGGGACGCCTTTACTGGGTTTATTTGCAGATGTAGGCATGCCTTGGGCACTAGACAGTACTAATCAAATGCGACTTCCAACATTAGCAAAAGCCGCAATCCGTCAGTTAGAGAATGACCAAGGATACTTCTTACTTATCGAAGCAAGCCAAGTCGATTGGGCAGGGCACGGTAATGATATTGGCTCTGCAATGGCTGAAATGCATGATCTTGCGGTAACCCTCGAATGGCTAGAGCAATACATTGTAAACAACCCTGACACTCTTTTAGTAGTGACTGCCGATCACAGCACCGGTGGTCTAAGTATTGGCGCTAATGGCAATTATAGTTGGAGCCCTAAGTGGCTGAAAAACCTGAAGGCTTCACCCGTTGAGATTGCCACACAATTAATAGCAGCGAAAGACAGAGGGGCTCTGGCAACTGATTTATTGGGATTCGAGCTGACTCCAGAAGAAGTATCCAGCTTAAGTGTGATTGAGTCTGATAAACCTAGACCTTTCCACAACACGATTTCTAAGATTTTAGATAACCGCTCAAATACTGGCTGGACAACCACTGGACATACAGGTGTTGACGTACAAATATTTGCTAAAGGATTAGGGAGTGAGCACTTTCGAGGTCATATGGATAACACGCGTATTGCAACAACTATATTTGAATTGCTAGGAAATAAAAAATAGTCCTTTGCTATTCTTTTCCAAATCCTTTTGCAGCTGGCACTTATTCACAAGTGTCAGCTAATACCCCGTTAACTCAATAAACCCGACTCCTGAGTGAGAGCCTGAAATCACCGTTCCTCCTTCGTAATATGAGAATATCCCTGGGTTCCATTGATTTATTTGCATGGGCGCAATCTGGATGTCGATTTGATGCTTGGCCAATTTAATTGACCAGTGCAATGGCAGCAAACGTCCTTCCACTTCATCACGCTGGAGCACTTCACCTTGAATATCTGATTCAGACAAATGTATCGTTTTGCCATTTTTTGTTATCAATGTGCCTGACCAGAAGTCCTGATATTGCTGGTGACGCATATTAAACAACATCAACTTAGTACCATCGTCTAAGTGAATAGAAAACCAATCCCAGCCTTGTGCCAGTGGGCTTAGATATTGAGTTGTCCATTCATGATCATACCAAGCATTGCCTGTTACCTTTACTGTTCCGGTTGGCAGTTCAAGTTCACCCGAGACTTGAATGTGTGGCTGGCTATAATAATATGAGGCCTGTTCTGAGTTTCGCAGCTTACGACTAAAACCTTGCTCTCCATGTTTTACGAAAGGTTTGTCTGCAGTGAAGTCTAAGTTGACCTTGATCTGTTTATCAATCGTAAACTCAAGCGTTGACGGAAACATGTCGGTTGATTTAGCAAGCCATTGCCAATCATCAATAAATGCATTGAATGGAGTCGTGGATATACCTGCATTACCCACACCACCGCGGGCAAATCGTTCTTCGAACCAAGCTTGTTTACCGTCTCTTAAACCCACATGGCCCATGTATTGCTGAGCATTCGCCCAAGGCGTACTTTGAGTGTCACTGGCAAAGCGAAACAATGTCCATTGCAGTGCATAGGGATTGCCTAATGTGTCAGTAAGATTGGCGGTGATATACCACCATTCCACCGCAAACTCAGGGTGACTGTCATGATCTAATGGAAATGTAATATTGTAGCCCGGGACAACATTGGCAAAGGCGTCGCTAGATATGTTTACTGCATCACTATTTGCAGGTGTTTGCTGAGAGAATGCATTACGACTCAGACCAGAAAACATCGCATCTGCTGCTTGCTCTTTATTCTCAGGATTTTTAGAGCATGCTGTCACTACCGATACGAATAACAAAAGCACTAGATATTTGGCTATAGACTCAAACACTTTATATCCTCAACTAATTTGCGACGACTCAATTTGTAAAGAGGAAGTGCGACCACTATCACAATCAAGACGATACTCATCACCCCAGCAGAGAAGAGTTTAGAAGGTGTGATCAGTATCGGGTAACTCCAACTAAATGCTTGCACGTTAATCAGGTTAATCAACAGCCATGTTAAGCCGATGCCAAATGGTAAGGCGACTAAACAAGCCAATAAACTGAGTAAAGTATATTGCATAAGTGATAAGCCAGTAATCTGATAATTACTCACTCCCATGCTCCTCATTAATGCCCTTTGAGGCCGATTGTCTATATCAATCATCAGCACCGATGTGGCCAAAGACAAGGCTGCAACTAATAAAGTGACAATGTTCAAACCATCGGTGATCACAAATGTGCGCTCAAACGTTTGCATCGACAACGCTAATAATTCACGGGTTTGTATTGACCTGACTTGATTCGATATGGGAGCAGATGCCAGTTTCTCAGCAAAAAGGGTTTGTTGTTGCTTTGATGTAAAGTGCAAAGCAAATAACGTAGTGTTGGCGTTATATTTTGTGAAATAGTCTATATCCAGCATGGCCTGAGCACTTTGATTACCATAATCGTAGTAAATACCCACTATCTGTTTAGTGTCAGGTTGGCCTGACTTAACTTGAAAATTTAAGGGGGCTCCTAGGGTTAAGTCATGACGTAACGCCAATTGCTGATTGATTAGCACGCCTTTACCTGCAGCGAATATTTGCCAAGCATCCGTTTTTTGTTCAACAAATAACATCGCTTCTTGGTATACGTTATTGCTGGGGTATGACCTGAGCTCAATGTTAGTTCGACTTTGGGTGTTACCTTTTGGTTGATTAAGCAAACTTGCATCAAGGCCTTTGCGTTCAATGACATCCACATCGATGTCTTGACTAGTTAACCATTGAGTAAACACCTTGGGTGATTGAGTCGAAATATATTGATCGGCCACTAAGCGCTGACTTAACCATTGGTGTGTGGCTTGGCGAAAGCTATCTACCATTAAATTCATACCAATATTACTGGTGAGTGCAATGAAAAAAGCACAGCAGGCAATTTTACTCTTTTGGGATAAACGAACCCCATCTGCAGCTAACCAGCGAAATAATACCCAGCGCTCTGGCAAGCTATGAAACAGCATTTTTAGGCTCTTGGGTACGGTGTAAATAAGTAAACTGCAACCGGCAAAAATACTCACTGCAATAGCGCTAAAACTCATCATCATATTGTTAGAGTAATAACCTAACCCCACGGCAATGCAGCCTAGTATTACACTGGCGTATAACCATGGTAAATGACGGGTGTTAACCGCGACGCTTAAATTACGTAAAGCCAACTTAGTATTCAATTGCCACATGGGCAAAATGGCCGCTGCAAATGCACCCAAGATACAGGCCGCAAAACACTGTGCCATTAATGTCACGTAGGCTACTTGTGTGTAACCTATTCGCACATCAAATAAGCTTTGTAATGTTAGCGATACCATTGGTGAAGCTAATTGCGCTAAAAATATCCCGATGAAAGCGCCAAGTGGTGCGCACAGTAAGCTGATTAATACTAATTCGGCCCCTTGTGCGCAATATATTTGTTTTCTGGATACGCCCAACTGCCGGGCGATACGTAAATTTGTCCAGCGTTTCATTATCAACAAATGTAAGGCGTTCATAACGACAAACATGCACACCACAAACATCAAACATGCCATCGCTAACAGGTTAAGGTGAAAACTGCCGGTGAGCTGCTGCGCTTGTTCGCCGGTATTAATGTTTTCAATATAAAGGTGTTCTGGTAATACAGCTGTTAGCGCGTCAGTGACACTATCGTTGTTCTCACCTACTACCAACAATTCACTGATTTTTTGGGTACCTAAGACGCGTTGTAATTGTCCGATGTCCATAACGACTTCTCGTCCTAAACCGTCGATAGGAGTCACGGCTAATTTTGGTAATAACTGGTTGTTTTCAAGGGACAACATTTGGCCGCTAATGAGGTTTAATTCATTCGCAAAGTCTGGGTGGATAACGCTTGTAAAAGGAGGTCGCCATAATTGATCAAGCTGTTGTGTCGAAGTTGTTGCGCTCTGCGGTGCAATCTCTAACGCATTACTGGTGGAATAACTGATAATCGAAAATGTATCGATGCCCAACAACGATAGTCGCTGAGGCTGGCCAGTTATGGGGTGAATAATAGTTTGCGAGCTACGCAATACGGGAATGAGTTGGGTAAAGCCGAAACGACGCAGTGAGGTGAAATCTTGTTTACTTAAAACATGACCATTTCGAGCGATTATGCGCTGTTCGACTTGCTGTAAAAATGGCTGGCTAGCAGCTGCATAACTATTTTTGGCGGCGCTATTGATCACCAAAACTGCACTGAGCCCAGCACAAGCGGTGATCAAAGCTATAAACACCAGTGCCATGCGTAAAATATTGTGTTGGTAACTCGCCCAAATAAGTTTCAGCAAAGGTGCCATTATTAGCTTGATACGCTATTTGGCGTCGGATATGGGCTCTGATTAAGGCTCTGATCTGTGGATTGATCTGCAACAGGATGGAGTTGTCCCTGGCGTAACAATAATCGGGTATCTGCAAAAGCTGCTACCTTTGGGCTATGCGTAACAACAACTAACGTGAGGCCTAGCTTGTTACATAATCCAAACAATAACTCACTTACAGCTTGGCTATTGTTGTCGTCTAAGTTTCCAGTCGGTTCATCGGCCAATACTAAGCTGGGTTGATGAGATAAAGCGCGGGCAATAGCCACCCTTTGTTGTTCACCGCCTGATAGATTAACCGGTAATTTGTCTTTGTGTGAGCCTAATCCCAGTTGTTCTAATAAATCTTTGTGGTAATTGCCGATTGGCAAACCGTTTAGTCTAGCTGGGAAGGTAATGTTGTCCCACACTGATAAACAATCAATTAAATTGAATTGTTGAAAAACGATGCCTAGGTGTTTTTTTCGAAACTGATCAGCTTGAGCTTCACTCATAGTATTGAGTGCCAACCCCGCCACTTTGACCTGTCCCTTGTCAGAATTATCCAAAGCAGCGAGAATATTGAGTAAGGTTGATTTACCTGAGCCTGAATCCCCACTGATGGCTACAGATTGTTTCGCCTCAAGATGAAACTCGAGGTTGTCTAAGATGCTTTTGTTGGAATGGCCATCAGTAATCTGTTTGACTAAGCCGCTAACTTTGATCATCTCTACCTTATGGTATCGCTGTGTAAGATATTACAAGTACGCTAAAACAGCGTATTAGTTCTAAACATCTGCCAAAAATCTTTCTAGATCTTCACCTGTTAGTTTTTTTATTTGTGAAAAGATGTACCACAACGCTGCCATTAACATCAGCATACTGGGGATCACAATTACTGGGTAACTCAAGGCTGTCATTCTACCTAGCTCTTCGGTGTACTCAGAGCTTCCGGGAGGGCTGACTAATATAACTTTAGCCAAAATGTAATTTAGCGCCGCAGACAAGAAAAAAGAGCCAGCAACAATATAAGAGCTAATCGCCATTTTTTTTTCAAACAGTTTACTGTTGCCAGAATTTGCTAGTGACTGATTCAGGTTTTGCCAATTAATGATTTGTTCGCTTAGCACAAACACCTTCAACAATGGCTTGCTAGTGCGCTGAGTGAACAGCACCGCAAGACCAATTATAGCTGGGATGGTAGCTTCTTTAATCGCAATATATTCAGCTGGGAGCTCCAATAGACTAATACCGCCAGTCAAAAAGACACTGACGATACCCAGTACTGAAAACGGGTTTATTTTGGCTGTTTGTTTGAGATCCCAAATGCCAAAACCGATAGGGAATATTAACGCAGCTACAATACTCCAAGCAGGCCCCAAATATTCGTCGCTGCTGAGATTGGTTAAAATCAACACCGGGATAATAATATTAAAAGCTAGATTACCGAGTAGACCTGTTTTTTTTTGTGGTTGAGCGTCAGACATTGATTACCTGTTGTTATGCATATTTTTGCTTGAAAGGATTATACATTCGTATTCGCTCTTAGGGCGAAGGTTTTGCCCATAATTTTGCACCTGCTAGTCCAGCAATAAAACCAAATAAGTGAGATTCCCATGAAACAAAAGGGGCAGAGGGCAAAATCCCCCAAATTAAACCGCCATAAAAAAAGGCGACTAATACAGAAATAATCATCAGTTTAAATTTCCCGCTTAAAAATCCAGCTAAGACTAAATAACCAAAGTAGCCATAAATAACACCACTGGCGCCAATGTGGGTTGCTGGTCTAGCAAATAACCACACCAACAAACCTGTTATTAACATTATCCAAACAGTTAACTGTAAATAGCGCTTTAAGCCATATTGCAGCAGTAAATAACTGAATATACATAATGGTATAATATTCGAAAAATAGTGCTGCAGGCTACCATGTAAAAAGGGGCCTAAAACAATACCTCTAAGTCCAGGAACATAGCGTGGAATAGTACCTAACTGATTAAGGATCCTTCCTGTCAGCAAGTTAATCACTTCGATCGCACTGATCAGCAAAAATATCGCTAGTACAAAGCGAATTTGTTGTTTGGTGTTTGAAGCTTTACCTATTGAATTGATCATTAAAATAAACTGCTATTAAATATTATGAGACTAGTGTGACTGATAATTGTCACCATAGTCGTGTCAAATTGTCACAAAATAATATGTGGTAAATAACGTGACATATCTTGGGTGATGGGCGATGAATCTTCTCTTAACGAAATGCCTGCTGCTTGGTCGTTCACCAACCACGAGCCTATCAAGGTATGATGATTACCAAATTGTGGCAAGGGATAATAAGCTTGGTAAATAAAACCTTCTTCACCGTACGGGCCATCTGCATGTAACACAGTTTTACCATCTTCAATGACACTAATGTTGGCACCTTCGCGAGAAAAAATAGGCTTTTTAACGAGCTTTGTTTCAGTCGCCTTGGCTAGTTCATCTTCGAAATAGGACGGCAGTAAATTAGGGTGATTGGGAAATAGTTTCCATAACATCGGCATTAAGGCTTTATTCGATAAAATAGATTTCCAGATAGGCTCCAGCCAATTAACCTGTGCGCTTTGGATAGAATCACCAAACTCTTCTCGTTGCATAAACTCCCAAGGATAGAGCTTGAACAGGGTTTGGATTTTATTGTCTTGTAAATCACTAAAGCTGCCACACTCAGAGAGGCCAATATCCTCAACAAATACAAAATCGTTACTCAAACCTGATTCTTTGGCGCAATCTTGAAGATACTGCACCGTGCCTCGGTCTTCATCCGTATCTTGGCAACAGGCAAAATGCATTTGGTTGATATCGTAATGCTTAGCAATAGCGGCTAATCGATTGACTAGCTTTTCTTGTAATGAATTAAATTGGTCAGCTTGTTTGGGGATCTTACCCGCATTGACTTGTTCTTCTAGCCACAACCACTGCCAAAACCCCGATTCATACAACGATGTGGGTGTATCGGCATTGTTTTCATATAGCTTTGCAGGGCCTTTACCATGGTATGCAAAGTCTAGACGAGAATAGAGGCTAGGATCTTGGTTTTTCCAAGAGTCACTGATCTGCTGCCAAAAGTGATGTGGAATTTGGAATTTTTCGAGTAACTCTTGAGAGTGCACAACTTTGTCTACCACGGCCAAACACATTTGGTGAATGTCTTCAGTCGGGGCCTCTAAGTCTTGTTCAATTTGTTTAAGAGAGAACTGATAATAAGCAGATTCATCCCAATAAGCTTCACCGTGCATGGTATGGAATTTAAAGCCGAACTCTTCGGCTTTTCTTTTCCAGTTGGCACGTTCAGGTATGGCGACTCTTAACATAGTCTTAGCATAGTCTTAGCATGTTTTTAATATAGCTCACGCTGTATAAAGCTTTTATAACTGGAATTAACCACCCCAACCGCCTCGTTTAGAGCTGCTACCCCAACTAGACTTAGCTCGCACACTGCTACCAAAGCCCCCACGGCTCATGGTTTTATTGACAGTCGGTTTTGGTTTGAGTGATTTTTCACTAACGCGCATTGTTCTGCGTCGATTATCGCCAAAATCAGAACCATCTGCACCAATCCACCTGTTTCTATAGGATGAATTTCTAGAAAAAGAGGTGAACATTGGCTGCGAGTAATAGCCTCTAGGCGACATTAAATTACTTAACATATAGCCCGCCATCAATGGCATGAAAAATGAACCCGATTGATTGCGAACCACATTACATTGGTTGTTACCAAATTCAGACTCACAATCCCTCTGAGAGTTGTATTTAGGGCCTGTACGCTCTGCTTCTTTTAATGCGTCTGCATAGGCAGTTTTACATTTTTCAGCAAACTCAGGGTTGGCATCAGTACAGTCATTTACGCTGGTAAATACGGCGGCGTCTTGTTTGTCACCACAAGCTGTAAGAAATATTGCAGCAACGCCTAGAGCTAAAGGTTTGACACTGAAGCTTTTGCGCATACTGGCCAGATTGATTGATTTTGAACGCTTAGTTTTATTGGATTGCATAGGGCCCTCCTAGTAACTCATACAAGCAGCGTTAAGCAGCCCAACAGAAATAGATACCGCTGCTAAAATAGTGCCTGCAGATATTTCATTTTTATCAATTCTGTCAGCAATTTTAGGCATAAAGGTAAAACGTAATAAAGCAAAGGCGAAGGATTGAGCAATGATGGCCACTATGCCCCACACGACAAAATCAATTAAAAACTCAGAATTGGCTACAGCACCTGCTAAGGCAATACTAAAGCCAACCATTGCACCACCAAAACCTATGGCTGCTGCTTGGTTCTTATGTACCTTGACTAATTCCCACTCATCATGAGGAGTCACAAAGGCATATACCACTTTAAACACAAACAACAACAAGATTGACACGCCAAAATATAGCGCAAAATTGCCTAAGCCTGATATCGAATTTATTATCGCGTCCATTATTTATCCTTTGTTTACTGAGTAATATTTCACTGAGCGTAACATACGCAACACTGATTAATCATCATTCGGTGTTTGTTAACCGTTAATCGTTATATCTGCTTGACCAATATTAAAGCCAGTGCTGATGACTAAGCAACGGTCAAAATTATTATTCACTAATTTTTCTTCAGCTGTGACCAATAATGTTTCCATTTCGTCGCCTTCGAGCTGACGCTCGTACAACATCACAAATTGATCGGTCTCGCTGGTATCGCCATCTTGTTCATAAGTTTTTTCGGTCATAGCAACAGGTGGAGACTCTTCTCCAACTGCATCCCATACTCGTTGATATATTTCGTCTTCAAGCTGATAAGTGGGTTTAGATACACCTGAGGCAATCGTTTGTTTCCACTGTGCTTCTGAGCCTATGGTTTTGGTTTCGTAAAAATACCATAGCTTTACATCTGTGACGTGATTTTCTGTATCCCCACCATCTAAGATAACTTGCAAAAAGGCATCATCATCGGTGTAAAAGCGCAAAATTTTGCCACCGGTATCTAAATTCACTTCACCTACTGCTTGGATAAGGTGTTGGCTAGCCGCTTTTTCAATCATCAGCTCTGGCTCAATTAAGCGCAATTTAAGAGGGTCGAGTTCAAACGAACCTCCTAAGTACAGCCCCATAATTTCGGGTGCTTTAGGTTTTGTTATGGTTTCTTTTTTACCAAATAATTTACTAAACATAGGAGCGCCTTTTATTTTTCTACAAAGTCATTCCACTGAAATTTAATTATCCTCTCATCGGCTATGTAGAAAATTTTATCACCGGGGGAGAGCATCAAATCTAAGTCGGGATTCACTTGAATATTTAACTTTTCATCTGCTTTGACCATACCTATCAAAGTAGCACGATATTTGCGTTTTAGAGTTTCAAAAATATTTTCAATTTTTATAGGTGGGATATTAGCGGGAATGCAGACTGAATATTGGGCCTGTCCATGATTAATATCTAACAGGTCGTGATGTAACAAGCTTGAGCCAGGATCAAACGCCGACTTAGCCAGCATTTCAACCGCAACACTGGGGGTACACTCCACGTTAGGGCAATGTTTTTGCAATAAACCCACTAAGCTCTCATCATTAAAATAAGCCACCATTTGTGCTTCAGGGTTACGTTGACTGCAATACAATGCGGTGGTCATAGTGAGGTCGTCTTCTGGATTATCCATTAACACCACGCTAGCTTTGGCAACGCAAGCTCTGTCCATATCGGTGTCATTACTAAATGTGGCAACTTTGACAAACTCAATTTGCCCAGGTAGAGGGTTGCTGATATCTGCTCTAACACACAGAACTATTACTGGATCTTCTTCGATTGATGCTCGTTCACGGATTAATAGCTCTAATAACCGAATGGTGCGATGACCATTCCAACCTAGCACCAGAATATGATCTTCAACATCTAAACTTTTCAAACCTCTTGCCCCTTTTTGCCATTGATTTGATACCCAATTTGCAATGCGCCCTAAGACTAGGGCAAAAATACTCAGACCTAATGGAATAATGTAAAAAGAGACTAAATATTTGCCTGCAGTGGTGCTGGGTGATAAATCACCATAACCAACTGTTGAGCCTGTAACGACCAACCAATAAATAAAATCCACTGGTTGTGTGAGAAATTCTTCGCCCGCTAGATACAATAATATCCAACTGCTAGTCCCATAAAAAAGAAGCGCCAGTACAATACTGTACCAGCGCATCTCGGCAAACACCCGACTCAACATCTTGCGTAATCTTGGAAACATCGTTTGCCTTATTTCACTTCAAAAGCTAATGCGTTACTTGCCTAATATACGGCTAAGTTCATCATCTGCTGATCCATTGCCGCCTGCTATACCGGCTGCTGCTAAACGTTTACTTAGATCATCGCTAGACTCTTCAGTGGCTAATTCTTCTGCCGCTTGTAATTCAGCATTACGCAGATTCTGCTTGTCTTGGATACGTGACAATGATTCAGTTGCAGTCTTCATTTTGCTGTTTGCGCCTAAATGACGCGATGACACAGCCACTTGAGCTTTTTGCACAGACTCTGTTGCCTTTACCATATCAACTTGCTGCTCTAAACGTTTTAAGTTTGATTTAGCTTGCTTGATGTTAACAGCTAATTGCTTTTCAGATGTCTTAAACTGGTCAAGATATTTCTGTTCGCCATCTTGCTCAGCACGTAAATCACCGACTTTTTGAGCGCAATCTAAAGCTAATTGACGGTCTGTATCTGCTGCCTTGCGAGCATGAGCTTCATACTCCTCAACAGATGCTTGTAAGCTGTCAACTTTTTGTTGAGCCAGTTTGCACTTAGCTAGTATTTGAGTTCTGGCATGATCTGACTTGCGCAACTCGTCTTTGGCATCGCGAATTTCTTGCTCAAGAATACGAATGGCCTGACTATCGGCTACGGATTGAGCTGCTTCAGTTGCTCCACCTTTAACCGCAGTAATTAATTTTCTCCAAACTGACATATTCTCTCTCCTAATTTATACAAGTAAGTTCTATTTCAAATGATCTTGATAAGCATCTAAAAATGCTTCGACATTTTGAAATAGAGTAGCTAGTTCAATGACGACGCTTTCAGCTTTTGACTGCGAACTTAGCGAGCCAAATGCAGTGTAATATTCATCACCCGCTACTTGTGATATGCCTACAGTGGTGAGTGGGAATATCATGTGTGTTTTTAAAATTTCTTCATTTAATACGGTACAGTCTTTGACTTCAGACTTGGCAAATAATAGTGATTCAACCAATATTTGTTCACCACTAATGGCTAACCAAGCGTCTATTCCGTCACTGTTCGCGATTAACAAACAGTTTTCTTCTTTAGTCACAACCAAATCTTGGTTGTCTGCTAAAAGGGTCTCAAGTTGGTTAAGATCCCAAGTCATGGCTACTCTCCTGTAAGGCTAATGACTAAACTGTAATTCAAAGATGTTAGCCATCAGTGATATTACGTGTCACAGTTTAGTCAGTTTAAAGTTATTATGTCAAATTATATTTTCAACATTTGATATTTATATGTTTTAAATGTAAATTATAATTCACGTTTGGTTATTCGGTAAAGCTTAGTATATGTCCAAAAATAATGATAAAACAACGAATGAAAATAAAGATAGTACAGTACCATCGCTTGCTGCCGATTGGCGACAACTGGTTCAACGCCTACTTAAGGCTGAAATGTCAAAGCGTGGTACTAAGTATCAAGATCTCAGCGACAGACTATCTAATATAGGGATACATCAAAGCGCAGACAACCTAAGAAATAAAGTTAATAAAGGTATTATGGGGGCAGACTTGTTGTTACAAATCATGTACGTGTTGAATATGCGCAAAATTGAGCGAGATGATATCATCGAAATTTTCACCGATTTAGGCAGTCCACTAGAATAAAATTAGGGAGGTTTGCCTTAACATCTGGTTATAATTGAGTTTATATCAGACATCGATTTTACTGACCATAAATGAGTTAACTCTGACTTGAACTAAAAAGCTCACAGAAAATCTGATAAATGGCATTATCCACGGATAACCATGTTCAATTGGCATGAAACTACCCAAACCATTTCGTTTACTGCGTTCAAACCACTCGACACAATAACAGCTGCATAGCTCTACTCTTTTGGTTTTAAACACACAAATGCTACACGTAATTGATACATAACTGGCAATTAAATGTGTGAAAAACTAGCTGGTACTGTAATAAGTTTTGCTAATTATGGTCGTTAAACATGGTTGTACTAGAGGCAAAAAAAACCCGGTAACATTGAATCAATGTACCGGGTAAAGAACAGTTTTAGGAGAAAACGTCAATAATCTAACTGTGCATTAATCATAATTCACTAGGATTTATGTGCAATGCAAATTGGGTATGCATACTTGATTGCAGGTATTAAAAAAGATACGTAAAGTATATGTCAAATAATGAAGAGTCCACTATGAAACTATCTGATTTCCATTTTGATTTACCAGAAAACCTTATCGCTCGATATCCTACTGAAAAGCGCAGTAGTAGCCGCCTGATGCAACTTAACGGCAACAATGGTGAGGTTACTCACAAAAAATTTACTGATATTGTCGAATTAATCGAGCAAGGTGATTTGCTTATTTTTAATAATACCCGAGTGATCCCTGCAAGGCTATTAGGCCAAAAGGAGTCGGGAGGCAAAGTTGAAGTACTGATTGAGCGAGTATTAGATGAACACCGAGTACTAGCTCACGTAAGAGCCAGTAAATCTCCAAAAGTAGGCAGCAAGCTAATACTCGAAGGCACAGTGCAAGCTGAAATGGTCGCCAGACATGATGCTTTGTTTGAGTTGAAATTTTTAAACGATGAGCCTGTTTTAAGTTTACTTGAAAAATTTGGGCATATGCCGTTGCCACCTTACATCGACCGCCCCGACGAAGACTCAGACAAAGAACGTTATCAAACTGTGTATAACAAAGTGCCAGGTGCAGTAGCTGCACCTACTGCGGGGTTACATTTTGACGAATTGGTTCTTCGTATGCTCAAAGACAAAGGTGTGAAATCAGAATTTGTTACTTTACATGTGGGCGCTGGCACCTTTCAGCCAGTGCGAGTCGACAATATCCTAGAACACCAAATGCATTCTGAATACGCAGAAGTATCACAACAAGTGGTTGATGCCATTTTAGCCACTAAGGCTGCAGGTAAACGTGTTATAGCAGTAGGTACTACATCGGTGCGCTCGATAGAATCAGCAGCACAAGCGTCACTTAAGGCTGGGACTGAATTGGCACCTTTTCTTTCGGACACGGATATCTTTATCTACCCAGGCTACGAGTTTCAATTGGTAGACGCCATGCTAACCAACTTTCATTTATCCGAATCTACCCTGCTCATGTTAGTCAGCGCCTTTTGTGGCAAGCAAAATATTGAAAGCGCCTACCAACAAGCCATTGAAAAAGAGTATCGTTTTTTTAGTTATGGTGATGCGATGTTTTTGGAGAAAAAGTTAACTGGCAGTTAACTTTTAGTGGTTAGTTGTGCCCTAGCGAGCACTGCCGTCCTGCGGTTTTCGATTGACATCCCTGCCAAACGACTTACTTTTTCGCTGCGCAAGATAATTGCGTTGCTCATAAGGCATGCGCTGCGCTTACGTCATCCATGACGTTTTTGTCTCGAATCCCTTCGAACCACTCACTTTTTTGCTACAGCCAAAAAAAGTAAGCAAAAAAGGCCGCTCGCCAAACTATGTTCTTCATCCGACTATCTGGCAAATTTAGCAGGTCGCTTGTACTCGTTCCCGACGAGGACAAGCTCAATTTGCTTCCCTGCAAATTGCCCTACTAAATTCACCAGATAATCGGCGAACATAAATGCGAGAGGTAAATCAAAAGCATCGGCTTCGCCGACAGAGATTTAGGGCTTATTTTGTTATTAATTAACATGCGTGTCCTGTTAATTTGCAAAGCGCATTTTTGATGGTTGGGAGGGGCTTTCAAGTTTTTAAGCGAAAAAAGGACAAACTGAAAATTGTCTGGTAGTCTGGGAATAGGTCAGTTTTCGACCCATAGCGGTCTTAAGAGAATTCGAACTATCAGACTATATTGAGCGCAAAATCATCATGCGATTAATCAAACTTAACTGACGGCAATGAGCGATAACCAGCCATACAAGAAACATATGCCAGTAGTCTGCTTAACGGCAAAAGCGGTCATACGCGGTTAAAAATTATGTGAGAAGTTTGTTCCACAAACAATCCTGAACATTGGAAAATATGATCATCTGCTGTACTTCTTAACCGGTCATTCAGCCAGTCGTTAATTACGCCTC
>Ga0307488_10000829_pt1 | contig 25778 bp, 18 predicted proteins | sample SB02metaG_FD_202248 | JGI IMG/M metagenome (GOLD analysis project Ga0307488, IMG submission 202248) | Sea-ice brine microbial communities from Beaufort Sea near Barrow, Alaska, United States - SB 0.2 | ecosystem: Environmental > Aquatic > Marine > Coastal | place: USA: Alaska | collected... | reverse complement strand
TTTTTTTAGTTTAATAGGTTTTGGTTTCTTAGATGTCTGAAAAACTTCAGGTACGATTGGCATTTGACTTAACTGTCTTAACCGTTTGTGTTAGAGGATTCTTTACTTCTTTAACAGTAAGTTGTCCCCCACCTTTATAAAATGCTAAAGTCTTTTGCATCTCTTCAGTGTCATATACTTCTCTAAGGCCGTAACGATTGTCACCAATCGTTACGCTTTTTCCTGTTCTAGTAGTGACACCCGAAAGTGACTTAGCCATTATTAGAACCTGCCTTTTCCGCCTGGACCTTGATTAGTATACACTTTATTAGGTGTTTTACCGTTGCGTCCACCAAGTGTGCTTGCATTTTCTTGCATTTTAGCACCAAGATTATTAGTTGATTTTGAAGTATCACTAATAACGGGACCAATACCCATAGGATCAGCATACCATTTTTCACTACTATTGACTCCGCGCTTAGTACCTTTAAGGGTAGTTCCGCCTTGAGGGATCAAAGTAGCAGTACTAGGTGGAACTGCAGAATTAACATATCTACGAGGTGTTCCAGATGCTTCTTTTTTGATCATTGCCATGATTATTTCTCCTTTATAAAATTTTTAGTTATTAGCTAACAATAGTTCTTGCAGTAACAGTTTCTGTCATATTACCTGCGTTAGCAGCAGCATATACCAAGTCAACAGTACCTACAACAATAGCAGGGGCTTGAGCATTAGTAATAGTAGTCATCCATGCACCAGCCATTGTAGAGCTTATAGCTGTAGTATTAGCATTAGTAGAAAGACCTTTGGTACAGTTTGACCAGATATTTCTAACAACAGTAGCTGGATCACCGCTTGCAACTGTTGACGCTGTCTGAGCATTTTGCACTGCAAAAGTACCTCCAGTAATAATACAATCACTTACATGTATACCACAACGTTGTGCTGTAGCTTTCATATCAATTGCAGGTACAGAAGCTGTACCATTGATGGTAAGACCTGATATAAAGTTCTCACCTTGAGAAGCTGTGCTTCCGTTGATAGAACCTGTAAGAATACAGGCATCTTTTCCACCAACACCCACAATAGTAGTATTATTGAATGGGAAGTCAGTAGCAGGCCAGACGTGTGTGCCGGCATGAATTTCGATTATACTTCCACTTTCTGAAAATACACTTGTAGGAAGTTCTGCTGGTGTTGCGTATGTAGAGAATGGTCCCCCAACGCTATAAGTTGTTCCATTTGTAGACATTATTTTTCTCCTTTAAAGAAAATGCAGCTATTTGCTACATAAATTATTTTTTTCGAGACTTGCCCGCAGCATTTAGAGCTATTGCTACTGATTGCCGTCTTTGAGCCTCTTTCTTAGTTACACCCAATCTTTTTGCTAAAGTACTAACGCCTTTAGATCGAGCCTTTGAGGGTTTTTTCATTAGCTCTGTTATATTCTTTGAGATAGCCTTTTTAGACTTACCTCTTTTAAGAGGCATTAGTTATATATCTATAAGAAGGGGGCATCATATCATCATCTAATACTTCAGTCACTTCTTGCATTTCATCCATTATATCTTCTATAACTTCTTCTATTTCATCACATTGGCAATCTTCCATATCGCAATCATCACAAGTAGATGTTACAGGAATATCACCAGTATCAGAACCATAAACTAAATAATCTCTAGCAGAATTAATATAAGCAGAAGAAACAGCTAATTTGTTAGTCCACCAAGTAGGTAATGCAGCTTCTTCATCTGAAGGAAGAGCATTTAATATATCTTTGGCATCTTCAATAATAGTTTGCATCATACGTTTAGATGATGCAACATCAGTGTGTCCGTCTTTATTCATAGCTTATCCTTTACAAATTAATTCTTACATGTAGAATACTTTAAAATTATGGTTATGGCAAATTTTTAATCTTAGTATTAAACTAGTTTCCCATTTGATTATCTGAGTCAAAAAATGTTCGTTGCCCTGTTGCTAAGTTTTCTTCTGTTTTCTCAATAGAAGATACTATCTTACCACACTGAGACTTACAAAGTTTAAATGATCTATCATAGCCTTTTAAGTAGTTTTGTAACTTAGTCCAGTACTCATAACTTAAAATCTTTTCTAAAGGTACATGAAGCCCATTAAATAAATTTTCGAATTTAGGTGGGTAATAAAAACGAGATTGTTGTTCATCATAGTAATGCCCACCAGTCCAACAACATCTAAACACTAGGCCTTCTGGAGAGATATACCATTTACCCCAATTATCCCAAACACACTTAATAACACGTTCAGCATTGTCCATATTTTCTTTATTCTTTTTAGAATGTACAAAATTACCTGTTTTAGGTGCGAATACATCTCTTGAAGTTTTAACAGTAGAAAAAGTATGAAAACTATGATCTAAAGCCATTTTTCTAGCTTCTTCTACTTGATGTTTATTATGTTCAAAAACAATATATTTCCAATGCACTTGTGCATTACCTGCTTTAATAACCGAGCAAGCATTACTAAATACATCTTCAAATTTAGTATTAATACGATACTTTGAATGAGTGTCTGATAAACCATCCATATCAAAATTAATTATATCACGTTTTGTTAGTATATTACCTACATCTGTCCAATAGTCATGACCATGAATACCTCCATTAGTATGAATTAATATTCTTGTATCGTGTTCTTTAACGTATGTTATAATTTCACGAAACTGCTTATTCATTACAGAATCACCAAAATTACCATTAATAACTAACCAGTCTAAGTTTCTAAGTAACTCAGGATAAAATAGTTCTTTAAACTTACTTAATGATATAGTATATTTCTTATCATTTAAGTTAACACGAAGAGGCTTAACTCTATGACAAGCAGGACACTTAGCATTACATCTGAAAGTTAGTTCTGTTGTTAGTTGTCTATATTTTTTCATTAGGCTGGTGGATTAAGAGTTACAATTTGCACAGTCAAACCTGACGGAATAGCTGCGTCAGTAAAAGTAACTTTACCAGATGCAGGAGTATATATATAATCAGTTGTTTTAGTCTGTGTAATTCCATTAAGAGTTACTACAACATTATTAATAGCCACAGGATTGCCTCCTGGAGGAGTAGCTACAAAAAAGTTATTACTTCCTGTTCCTTCTCCATCAGCACTTGCAGATACGTTTATAAGTTGTTTTAGTCCTAATGCTACATTAGCAGAGACTATGTTAATATTAGCATTTAGTCTTTGAAATGTTATATAGTCATTAGCTTGAAATCCTGCAGTACTTCCTTTAGTATCTAGTTGTGTCTGAATAGCGCTACTAACACCATCTAAATATCCAATTTCTGTAGTTGTAACATCAGATACTCCTACTTTACCATTAGCAAGAGATACTACAGCACGCGATGCTGTTAGGTTTAGATCAGTAATAGTAGCTACAGCGCCTGCTATATTTGCTACGCGTTTAGTTTCTGTAGCAGCAATACGAGTAGAGTTATCATCTAAACTAGCATTAGTATTATTAAATTGAGTTTGAATAGCGCTACTAACACCATCTAAATATCCAACTTCTGTAGCTGTAACATCTGATATTGCTACTTTACCACTACCATCAGATACTATAGCTCGTGAAGCTGTTAGATCAGCAGTAGTAATAGTAGATACAGCGCCTGCTATATTTGCAACTCTTCTAGCTTCAATAGCAGTAGATACCGCTACTTCTGCTGTAAGCTGTGTCTGTATAGCAGAACTAACACCATCTAAATAACCCAGTTCTGTACTAGTAACATCGGAAACAATAATCTTACCACTACCATCAGAAGCTAAAGCACGAGAAACGGTAAGATTGTCTTTATACACTGTAGAAATAGCACCAGATCTATTATCAGTAATAGCAGTGTTTAAGTCTGCACCATTATATTTTAACGTACCTACTGCTAAGTTAGCTAAACCTGTAGGACTTATAACAACATTAGCATCAGGATCTCTAGTTTCTGCCATAGTAAATGATTTAGTAGATTCATCATAGAAAATAGCAGCATTACCCTCATTACCTCTGTTCATAAAGATACCTACATCAGCAGAAGGGGCTCCTGTTGCAGAGTTAGCAAGCATAAGAAATCTATCTTGTATAACAGCATTAATAGTATTAGCAGTAACACTCTCACCAAGTACTGTTAAATTACCTTGAATGACTAAATCATCTGCCATAGTAACTTGCCCAGTAAAGCCTGTAGTTCCGGCAACTATAGCAGCTACATTAGTTGAAGTTTGATTTACATTATCTGTAGTTTGATTTATTTTTGTAACACCTGCATTAAGCTGAGTTTGTATAGATGAAGTAGCATCTACATAACCTAACTCTGTAGAAGTAACAGAAGCTAATATGGCTACCTTACCGCTACCATCAGATACCATAGCACGAGATGCTGTTAGATCAGTAGTAGTAATAGTAGATACTGCACCAGCGATATTAGCTACTCTTCTAGCCTCTAATGCTGTAGTATCTGTACTTCCAGTACCAAGTTGGGTCTGAATAGCACTGGTAACACCATCTAAATATCCAATTTCTGTAGCTGTAACATCAGATATTCCTATTTTACCATTAGCAAGAGATACTACAGCACGAGACGCTGTTAGATTTAAATTACTAATAGTGGATACAGCACCTTGAAGATTAGCTTCTCTTCTAGTTTCTACAAACTCAACGTTAGCTGAAATAATGTTAGTATTATTAGTAGTAGCGTTTATAGCACTAAGTAAACTAGTATATGTTAAAAAATCGTTAGCCGCAGCATTTGCAGCCATAGCGGTATTAGCAGATATTATATTAGCCTGAGCAGCTACTACATTGGCGTGAACAACATTAAGATTTGTCTGTAATAAATTTATATTAGCGTCTAGACGAGTTTCCGCCGATGCAGTATTAGCTTCATCAGATAGAGCAGATAAAGGTATAGACTTTATACCATAAAGTCTAGTAGTTAACGAACCATTAGCCATTTTTTCTGCATTAACTGCATTCGCTTCTAAAACTGTAGATGTAATACGCGTAAGCGCCATATTCGCTCCTTAACTACTCATCATCTAATTGCTCAAAGAACTCTGATAAAAAGTCTTTCTGCTTTAAAGTAGTATTATCAAATTTATTTTTTATTTGTGATGATATAGTATTAGTATCTTTAACATCTTGTTTATCATCAGAAAGTTCTTCAAAAAATTCCGCTAAAAAGTCTTTTTGCTCTAAAGGTTCTGAATCACCCTCTTCAAAAAATTCTTTTATAAAATCCTCAACCTGTTCATCAATAGTAGGTGGTTTTAGTATTTCGTCATAAACCATATTAACACATACTCTTTTAGCTAGACTTACAATATAGTCGATTGTATCTTGATCTAGCGGTTCTGATTTATCAATCCATTGACGTTCTGTAGTAATATTAGAACCACGTTGCTCATAATAGATACCAATTATAGTACCTTTAACTAATTCTTCTATGTGCGGCTCTTTTTCTACTAGCTTAGCAAAAGGAAAAGCTCTGTTTACCATATCATTACTTTTGTCTTCTTCTATGAGTCTATACTCAAAAAATATCATTTTTTGAAACATCTCATCTATATGAATTTTTATATATTCCATTATTTCCCTCTTATGTTTTAACCATATATCTTGCAACAGCATGTGGAACCACAGCTGTATGTGTGTGGCCACCCACACTAGCGGCATTTAAGACAGTCACACTACCGGCATCTTTACCACCAGTAGATGCTGTAGTAGTACCTGTAGTTAAACTAGCAGATCCCGAAGCAGTAGTAATAGTACCTCCACTAACAAACGTTGCTGCCCCTGGACCCATAGCAAAGTCAGAGGATTCACCTATTAAAACTTTACTTCCAAAGTTTGGTACAAGAAAAGTACTCGATCCATCACCTGCTCCATATGCAGTACCTATAGCAGCAAATAAAGCTGCATAAGTAGTTCTGCTTATAGTTTGTCCATCGCACTCTAACCAACCTGCAGGAACAGCCCCTCCAGTAACAACAATACTACCTGCAGGTAGTAACGGTACAGGTACTGTACCAGAACCTTGGATTGCAGAAGATAGTACTATATTTGCAGCCATAGCGGTATAAGTACCGTCTTGTTTTATAACTGCTAAACCCGTTCTAGCTACAGCGGTTTGTCCGGGCTCATGAGCTAAAGATACGTTAGAAGCGCTACTACTATAATTAAAAAGTATAGCACTATTAGCAGTGGAACTAACTCCTGATATTTGTAATTGAGCATTACCTACTGCACCAGCTTCAGGATACCATGTCTTACCTCCGCCAGTAGCAAGATCATTAACTCTAAGACCTGCTGTTGTAACCTTGCCTCCTGTTAAATTAACACGATCTGTTGTAATACCGTTAATAGCAATCATAGTATTAACAATAGAACCATTTGTAGGAGGTATACCTACATCAATAAAATCAACTGCGGTTCTGTTATTAGCAGTGACAAGATATAATCTAGCATTACCTGCAAGTGCTCCAGAACTAACAGTAGTAGCCAGTTCTCCTATTTCGTAATTATCAGCATTAGCCATCATAGCGACAATGCCATTTTCATTACGATGGCCTATACCATTCCTAGTAAAATTACCACCAACAGGAGAAGATTTTTTACTAATAGAGTCTGATATATATAAAGCATTAGTTTCAGTACTTGCAAAAAGTGTACCGTCAGGTACGTCAATAGGAGATCCTGATGCAACTATATTTACTGTAGCTGGGGGACTAGAGCTTCTAAAATTAGTAAGTAAAGAACGCATAGAATTATTATACTGAGTACGTGAAGCATTCAATGAAGTACCCGCAGTTGGTTCAGTATAGGTATTTGAATCTGTTAATGCCATTTAAACTCCTGTTGCCGTCATCATCACAGATAAGGAACCATCTGTTAGACCAGCTGTTCCATCTCTTTTTAATACTTTATATGTTATAGCCGTAGCACTAGCAGCAGTAGTTACCACCGTATGGGGGGCATCTGAAGTAGTATCTCCTAGTAATGCATAACTTATAACAGGTCTGGTTAAGAAACCAGCACTACTGGTATTAATAGTTTTAGTAGTAGCATCATAAACAGTAGTATCAGTAAAAGTGACTGTATCCTTCTCTATAGTATACCTAAATTTGTCAATTGTAAAGTCAAATTCTTCGGGTTGATCATTTTTTAGTATAAATTTTAATTGAAACTGTCTAAAGGTTCTACTACCCGCTTGATAAGTTTGAAAGCCCTGATTAACTGCTCCACCAACAAATTCATTTATATTCACATTACCGTTAGCAAAATATAAATCTGCATCAGCTACTGTAGTAGTTCTAATTTGTGTTTGTGATGATATAGCCCCTAAAGTTCCTGCAAAAGTATCTCCAGATCCTGTATCATTATACTGTTTAAGATTTACTAATTTATAGTTAGAAGCTACACCTGTTATATTAGCAAAAGCATTTCCCCCAGTAGCGTCTCCATTTGCAAAATAAGAAGCTCCTAGTCTAATTTCATCAGCATCTATAAACCCAGCTATTAAAGCATAGGAATTAGAGTTTGCATAATCTCCTTGATCTAAAATACCAGAAGATGTATACGTACCAAAACCACTTGAGTCAAGAGCAGAGGTTCTGCCAGCATCTGTATATAATTGAACACTAGTAGCACCTACTCTATTAACATATAGTTCTCTATCATTTATTTGAGTCATACCATTTACATCATGAATAATAATCCTATTACCATTTACTAATCCATGCTCAGCACCCTCTGTAGTTACAACTGCAGGACTAGCTTTAGTAATTCCTGTGATAGTTATTACATTGCCAGTATATTGTCCATCATTCCATATAGCAAATACATTACCGTCAACACCCCCAGTCATCCAAGTTTTGTTATTAGAGTCATATCTAGGACTTACTACAGCAGTATTACTAAATCCCAGTACATGACCAAGTCCGCCAAATTGAACTTCTTTTAAAACACCACTAGTACCTGATACCTCTGTTACACCAGATAGATAAGTTATCTTACCGTCATTCCAAGCTAGTTCTACAGCTTGTGTAGCTTCAATATCCACAAATACAGCGCCAGTAACTACAGATCCAAAATCTCTAATCTGTGTTACATATTCTCCAGATCCTGCAGCTAATAAATCAGTAAGAGAACCAGTAGCTGACCAACCACTAGAAGTACCATTAGCATTATCTACTGCACTAGATTCTACCTCGCCAGGAGGTTTATCAAAAACTAAACCTCCTGTAACAGAAGAAGTAAAAGAGGGAAAATTGGGTTCTCCAGCATTTGTATTTGTTAAGTTAGTGAAATTAACACTAGGATCATCCTCATTATAAGCAGCTACAACAGTACTACGTACAGGACGAGAAGTTTGTAATGTAATAATTCTAACATCATCACTAAAATTACCACTAGTATCTCTGGTTCTAGCTAGATAAGTAAACTCTCCGAAAGTATCAATAGGAATTGATTTTCTAGCAGTACCAGCAGATACAGTAACTAGATCATCTGCTAAAACAAAATTATCTAAGTTCTGTGCATCACTACCTGCAGCAATAGTACCAGGAAGTCTTCTTATAACTACTTCTTTTAAGTCAATGTCTGCAAGTTCTCCATCTACAGTACGTGCGTAAGACCAGAGTAGTGTAATTTGATCAGTTTGTTGTCCCCCAGTAAAATTAAATATATTTGCAGGTTTAGCAGTTTTACCTATAATACTTTTACTTATAGTAGCTGTTATACCTCTTATATCTTTATTTAAAGGAATAACTCTAAATACTATATTTTTAGCACCACTAGTTGGGCCCCTATTAACACCGTTTACTGTAAATCTAATCTTACCGTCTTCATCTACACCAGTAGCAGGTACTTTTACTGTATTAAATGATGTTAGATCAGTACCTCCATCATCAGCACCTACATTATCTACAGCATCTAGTTTATAAGATATTTCATAGTCTGTTACTTCTTGTTGAAGTATATGACTAAATTCTATAGTAACACGTACAGAAACACCACCCGTTTGTTCACGATATAAAGACTCTACAGCATTAAGATTTTCTACTTTTTGTATAGGTATATCTTGTATATTCAAAGATTTAGTATTATAGGGACTTAGTCTTCCTCCTCTACTTCTATTTCTTGCTCTTACTGTAGTGACACCTAAACCTAAATCTTTTATAATTTGATCTTCAGTTAAGAATACAGTTTCAAACTCAGTACCTGTCTCCAGATGGTATACTCTATTATTAGCTAAATGGAATTTGCCAGGAAACTCACTAGTATCATAGTCAAAGGTACCTGTCCCGCCAGTTACGTTACCTATAGATCCTAAAGGATTAGGGGAAATATTAGTAAATTGTAACCCTCCTAAATTAGCTTTAGGAGTTGTAGCAGTATGTACTCTGTATATATAGTTAGCAGTTAAGGCTACATTATATTTAGGAGAAACTGGGTCATAACTAGTAGTAGCTATACTAAATACATTAGAATGAGAAGATTGAACATTATCACCTATTTCAAATACAGGTACATTATAATAATCTACTTCTGCTCTAAAAGCAGAATCTGTAGCTGAACTTGTATACGCTATAGTAGCATTTACAGTAGGATCTGTATGATTAACACTATATTGTCCACTAGATTTTTCTAATCCATCTACAAATAATCTAACAAATTTAGGATCTCTAGGTCTTAGAGGTAGTTCAATAGTAGTAGGAGTACTAGCTGTTAATGTACCATCTTTTACATAAGTAGTTTCATAACCGCTTACATAAAAACTATTATTAGAGTAATGTCTAGAATCTAAAAGTTGGTTTAGAGTAACATAAAAAGGAGCGTCAGGAATCTTATTAACTAAAGTTACACCTTCTGTATTTTTATTTGCAATTTTTACTTTATCTGTCGCAAGTGTGTACCCTGTTATAGGTTGGCTAAGTTGTGTGATAGTACCTGCATAACCCACAAAATTTAATAAACCCTGAGTAGCTTCTTTTTCGTTAATAGGTATAGTAATATGATCACTACCTTTTAAAGCTCCAAAAACAGCTGTATCATTAGAATCTAGTATATCAGTAACAAAATTTTCATCAAATATTTGACCAAACCCTTGTAAAGTAAATTCTATATTACCGTCTTCAGTACCGCTAGCAGTATCTACTACATTAACAGCAGTGCATAGTATTTTTATTTCACCTATAGCACTAGAAAAACCATTTTTACCGGTTATACTTGCTGGATTTATCTCTCCTATAAGAGCAGCAGCATTATCTATAGTTATACTTTCACTACTAGATCCAGATAATTGAGCATTAGATACTAATGTACCTTGAAAGGGTTTAGATACTTCATAATCTGTAGAATAAGTTATACCAAAACCGTCAATTTCTGTTGCAGTTCTTAATAACCCGTCAATGACTACAGAACCGTCTAAACGTCTTCTAGCACTTTTAATAAACTTAAAACTAGGAACAGGAGGAACACTTAAGCCAGATTGAATATCTGTATAGGCAGTAGGTTTATAATCAATAAACTTATCAGAATCTACATATACGTTGGAAATATATTCTACAGTTGCTACTTTAACTTCATTAGTATCTGTTTGCCTATCTATTTGAGTTACTTTAAATAGTTTATCACTTTTAGCTCTATATATATCACCCTCAGATTCTATTTCTCCAAAAGTCCATAAGTCTCCTTTAGAAGGAGCAGTATCAGCAGTAAAAGCAAGATAATTATCCCAAACTCTAGTAAGTGGGTTATATCTTTTAAGAGGGTTTAATATACCTTCATCAACACCGCTAGTTACTGCATCAGTAGTAGATAATGTAAAAATAGTACTAGATATTATATAAGTATCTATTCTATCATTTTTTAACTTTATGACTCTAAGAACTAAAGGACCAGTATTAGCAGTAAAATTAGTAGAAGATAAGGAAGGTACTGTATAGTGTTCTATAAATACATTACTATTAGTACCTATAGGAGAATCTGCTCTGATCTTACCACCATAGCCATAAGCTACACCAGTTGCTTGTTGAGAGACTGCAATAACATCCCCAGGTACTAATTGTAATGCATCAGTACTTGTAGTAAAATTAGCTGTTCTTTTTAAGTACCTTGAAGAAGCTATTTGATATTGTGCATATCTAAGAGCTTGACTACGCCTAGTAACTCCTGGAACATCTAAAGACTCTATATTCTCTATTTCAGTTTTTGAAATACCGTCATTACTACCTAGTTGGTCTATCCGTATTGTTTCTCTTTTATAGTGATTACTAGGATCAACATAACTTACATCAACACCTGTTAAAACTTCACTTTCTTTATTGCCTCCTATTATAAAAGAACCTTCTTTCATATTAGTTTCATTAAAAACCATAACAGGTGTTTCATCAGGAAGATCACAGGCTAGAGTTATTTTACCATGAGCATATATTATAGCTCCTCTAAAACTAGCAGCTAACGCATTAAGAGTGTCAAATGATTGTTTTTGATCAGCAATTATAGTATCTAAAGTAAATCTTCGTTCTCGTATTTTTGTGCCTTGTCTAATACCTAATTGATTTTCTCTACTAGCAGTAAAAGTATTTCTAGGTTTACTCCTAAAAGTACCATCAGCAATACCATCTACCCCTACAAAGTTACCTGTTGTAACATCACAGGCATCACAATATTGAGCTATCTGATAAAATCTATATTTATCAATATTACCTTCTGGCATACCTAACCCATAGGTTTTATTAGTAAGTAGATCATAAATTATCCATACGGGATTTTGAGACCAGGAATATACAAAACTACCATCCCATGTTCCCTTGTATATATTAATATTAGCATTTGTTTGTACAACAGTTCCTGATTGTTGTAAAAAATAACCAGCAGTTGCAGGACTGTCATCACCACTTGCAGGACACTCTAGCATTCTCCAATCTATTTCACCGGTTGATAGTGTAGGCTGATTGTAATTAGAAGGAACTTTGTGTACTAATCCTTTTACCAAACTAGTAAAACTAGGAATACCATTATGCTCATCAGTAGCTTTTAATGCAAAACCTACATGAGCAGTTCTAGGATATGCTTGTGGAGAGTTTTCAATCTCATTCCAAGAAATTAATCTAATATCATCAGTAGTACCTGAACTAGAAGAGTCACCAGATGTTTTTCTTACCGAAAATCTATAGCCGTTAATATTTTTATGTTCTTCAGGTATTTGTATCTTTATCATAAATTTAAAAGCAACAGTAGTCTTACCTGAAACACCTCTTGATCCAGAAGCAATTTTAGTTGTTCCGGTACTGTCAAAAACGTCAATAGCTACAGATAAACTATGATTTAATACATCACCTTTATCAGTAATTCTTTGTAAAGATCCAATAGTAAATGTAAATTCTAAAGCATCCCAGTCTTTAGAAGAAGTTTCTTGTAAGGTGACTCCCGAAGCAGGTATACCACTGCTACCACTTTTAAGACTAACAGGAGATGCAAAGTTTTGAGGAGTAGTTACGGTCTCGCCAAATACATCTAATCTACCTTGTGTTGTAGTTCCCGTGGTAGATAAAGTTTTAAATTTTTTGGTATTTTCACCACCATTGCCATCTAAGTTAACTAGATCATCAATAGAGTTATCCGCAAGTTCTATATCCTGTGGGCCATTAGGATTAATTCTATATACAGGACCCTCACCTAAACCTACTACTACAAAAAGAATATCAGTAGAAAATAAACTTTGAGGATTTTCTATAGGAGTATAAGGTTCTGCGCCTCCACCTTTGCCGCCTTTTGCTCCTCGTATTTGTGGAACAAGAGTATTATCATAGTTTGTAAAATTTCTATACGCCATCAAATTGTCCCCCTACACTAATTGGATCACCACTACCATGACTAATAGAACTTATATAACCACTTAAAAATTGACCACCTACTCTGTGTTGTCCATATATTAAAGCTATAGGAGTACCACTTTCAGAACTATTAGTAAGACTACCAAACATCCCATTATCTCTTACACTAGATTCAGTTGTTTTTTGTTGTTGTCTAGCTGCAGGAGATTTAGTAAACATTGCACCTAATATAGACATACCAATATTTAAACCCATAGTTTGCATGAAGCTTAAACCTCCAGCACCTGCAGTACCTAATCCTGCAATAGCTGTTTTAGCACTTAGTAATAGAGCTTGTCCACCAGGAGTCATAGCAAGAGCTACAAGAGCAAATATCATAAACATTTTTTTACCAGAGCCGCCCCCACCACCACAAATATTAGGAACTATATGTATAGTTTCTCCTTCTTTAAGATGCCTAATTTCTAGCATATCTTCAGTAATCTCTTTTAAGTTATCATCTACTAAAGAAAATGACTCATCAGACTCTCCTGAACCAATTTGTATTATATATTTAGAAAATTTAGGATGTACTCCTTTAAGATAATAAATAATATCCATAGCAATATAAGCATCAAAAGAATATATTTTTTCTTCAAAGAATTTATTATATGCTGAATGTATTTTAAGATTAATTAACAAGATGTTCTTCCTTAAACTCATCAAAAATGAGTGCGTCTACGTTATGGTCTAGCCAATATATAAAAAATTTATTATTAAAACCTACTAAAAATCTATACTCTTGAAAAGCTGCGCTTACTTTATCTTCTCTACTAGGTATAGGATTTTCATCTCCCGGATGTGAGTGAAAAATACCCCATATATTACCGTCATGTTGTACTAAAGCAGCAGGATCTAATATAAAAGTATCCTTTGGGTATGGAGATGTATTTATGCAAGGTATATAAACAAAATCATTAGTTACAATTCCTACACATTCTCTGGGATAGTCTCTTAAAGCATGAGCGTTCATATCTTCAGTTAATTTTATAAATCTTTCCATCTGTATATCCCTGTTGTATATTGCTTATAATAGTTTCCATAGGGAGCAACCCAGCTTGTATGTTTAATCATAGTTTGTAGCATTTTATTTCTATCAACATATAAAGCACAATGATTAGTTACATTTGTAGCACCTAAACTCATAGTTATAATGTCATAAAGCTTAGGTTCTTTAACTTTTCTCCAACCATAAGTATCGGTATCAGCACCTCCTACTTCAAAATAACGTTCATGTGTCTTACTATACCAATCTTCGTCTACTATCTTACAAAAGTGATCGCTAGTGTAAGGAATATCTATACCTAATTCATTTAAATACACTAATTTACAGAGATTAAAACAATCAATCCCTGTTTCTGCGTTATTACCTAAATGTAAGTATGGAAAATCTTTATATTTATTATACCAAGCTGTCATGTCTATAAATCGAATGTATATTCTCTACCCAATAGTCTGATAGAGTCTCCACACGCGAAATTCCCCCTTCTTCGATGTGTAACATTTTAGATGGCATTAAGTACATTCCAAAATGTATTATTAAATTTGTTTTTTCTGACTTAAATGCTATTACATCATAATCTTTAGCGTTTGTCAAACTTACTTTTTTAGCACATTGAGCTGCCCAATTATCTATACTAGTTGTTGTAAATTCTTTAATCCATTGCTTAGAATGGGGGTATTCTGGCAAAGAAAATTCTAAATTTAATTTCATATAATAAAAGTTTTTAATTAAGGTAATACAATTTATTGTATCATAGGAATGAGATAATCCTATAAAGTCTCGTACCATGAAGCAAACTCCGGAAAAGTATTTACAAAAGATTCTTTACGTAATACATCTAATCTTTCAGTTTCTTTTTTAAATATAGGCAGTAAATAAGAATCATCAGTACTAACCATAAAAGATAGCCAACTTTTAATTTGTTCTAGATCATGCCTAGTTAGTAATTTTTTATAATCATGCGTAAATTTTTTATATAATTTTATTATATCTTGTTTTGCTTGTTTAGGCAAGCAAGTAACTTTTTGATCAGATGGCTCAATTAATGTTGTACCATAAAAATCAAAATTATTACGTTTACACCAAAGTATAAGATCTGGCATAGATGTTATACTGTATATGCTTATAACAGCACTTATAGTAGTTATATTGTTCTTAAACATAATAGCATGTTTTTCGAATTTAGACCAGGATAATCCCTTTCTAGAATACTCTACGCGACTTCCATATCCGTCTACACTAGGCCATAAAGATACTTTTTTAAAGTGAGCCCATAGTTCAAGTAAGTTATATTTTTTAAATTTAGAATAACTTAAATTAGTATTATAACTTATATGTATATTCTTAGCATAACCAGATTCTATAAGTAATGTAAGCATTTTATAGTGACCTTCTTGTATAAAAGGTTCACCTCCTGCAAAATACACTTCTTCTAGGTTAGGAATAAATTGGGGAACATCTGCCCAAAAATCTTCATTATCAGTATAGTAGTCCATAGTTTTAGACCAGCCAGTTTCTAGGGTATCTTTATACCAACTAGTAGAAGCGTCAGGACCACACATTCTACATTTAAAGTTACACAGATTACCAAACCTAATATCTAGATAAGTAGGTTTAGTATCTAAACTTCCATCTGCATTAGTCTGAGTCTGTAGGTATACATCTTTTATAAATCTATTATTTACTTGTAATCTATTACTACCACTACCTTGTTTTTCTTTATCATAACATGCTTTTATACATTCTGTTGGTATTTTATTTTTTAAGAAATCTAAACGTGTTTTTTTATATTGATCACTATTCCATATGTCACCTAAGGATTGATCATAGGTTCCTACTATAGTAGTATTTGTTTGAAATTGTGCATGACAACATAAATAAAAATTACCTGTTAATCCTCCAAAAATATGCATCCAAGGAAGTATACAACCTTTAATTTTATTGTTTTGGGATTGTACGTCCTGTTGCAGGGAAACCTCCAAAGTGTATAGAGTTATTTCTAAGAGTGCAAGCTAGAATATTTTTACCACATATATCTCCTTCTGGACCAGATGCAGTTGTATTATCAACAGTAATAGGATTAGTATTAGCAGAAAGAGCAGTTCCTGGTATAGTGCCACCAGCAGGACCAGGATATTGACACTCTTCACCTTTATATTGCCATTGACAAGTATTTTTATAGTACTTACGTCTAGGAGTTACTTGTTTAAAATATTGTAACCAAGTAACTAAATTAAATGATGCCGTTGTTTCTCCTAAAGATTCTAACTGATTTATTTTGAATCTGTCTTCCATAAAAGATTCAGTATCAGCATCTGCATTAACTATAAAAATATTTTCTCCAACACTAGGACTAGGATCTAATGCGTTACTTATAAATAAAAATCTATTCTCTTCTATAGTATTTATAGTTGCAGTATTAGTACTACTTGCAGATTTAATAGTATCTCCTACTCTATAAGGCATAGAGTTTTGTACTTCTATAACATCTCCTGAAACATATTTAACACTACTATGCTCAGGCCATACATCAAGAAAATTAGCAAAAGTAGTTTTAATATTTACTACAGCTCCTTGTAAATCTCTAGAATCATCTTTAAGTGATCTCCATACACCTTTAGTACCGTCAGTAGCTGCAGAAGCTATAGTTTGTTCATAATTCCAAGAGGCATTAGCTTGTCCATAGTATCCTACTATAGTATCACTATAGCTAAAACCATTAGCGCGTGCTCTAGTTAAAGTATCAAAAGCTTGTTCTCCTGCAACACCTACATCTGCAGGTAGTGCGTTAATAGTTCTGGGATCAATTCCATGACAAGGATTACCATTAACATTAGCTACACAAGACCAAGTTATATTATTACCTACAATAAAAGGATCTTCAACTAAAGTTGATATAATATTGTCTACATTAAAAATAGTTAAATTAAGTTCATTGATTTTTCCATCAGTACCTTGAGAGATGTTAGATATATCAACAGGAAAAGGTATATAAGAATCACCGTCATAGGTTACATTATATTGTAAATCAGCTGTTAAATCACCCGCTACGTCTGCAAATTTTAAAGGAAAATTTACTGGCCATGCTCTACCATCACCATCCTCTGTAGGATTTCCAAATCTATCAATAGGAAACCACTCACCTGGGTAGTATATTTCATATAGTCTTACTATAGGATTTTGTGTAAAAGCATTTTTTTCTGCTATAAAAGGGCTAGGTAATTGAGACGCAATAGTAGTTGTAGCAGTTTGTTGACTACCTATAAACACATTAGCAATAAAAGGTATTGAGGTTAGTGTACTACCACCTATAAAAGCTAAAACCCCACTAGGAACACTGTCTGCAGCTTTAGATATAGTTAAAGTAGTAGAGCTATCTACACTTGTAATAGTTTGTGAACTAGTATACCCAGTACCCGAAAGTACTAATCCTGCACGAAGTTCTGTAGTATCTGCAACTGTTAGTATAAGAAGAACAGTTGCACTACCTGCGCGTGTATAGGGTGTAAATGCAGAAGTATCAACAATACTAAAGCTATTTTCATCTATTTTTGTAATAGTATAACTATTACCATTAACTTCTGTCATACCTACTACACCAGCAAAACTAGCAGAATCTCCTGTAGTAAATCCATGATTAGCAGCTGTTACAACACCAGGGTTGTCTGTTGTTATATCAGTAATTGTTATAGTACGACCACTTACTCCACCTATAGTTTGTACATCAAAGGTTAAAGCAGCTGCACCGCCGCTACCTAGTTTACTATCTGCAATAGTAATAGTCTCGCCTATAATAAATCTATCACCACCTGCAGTAATAGTAACAGCAGCAGCTCCAGATCCGTCAACTACTATAGAAAAAGTAGCACTATTACCATCGCCATTACTTGACCAGTCTGTAGTAGTTATAGTATATGTTCCTGCAGTACGAGCAGCTACAGCAGCGCTTATATTAGTAACTGTTAGTACAGGAGTAAATACAGTAGTATTAACAAAATAACCTCCTACAATAGAACTACTAGAAGTTACTGTTTCAGTAGTTGTATATTCTTGTATAACATTATTTAATTTAACTTTTATTTGTTTTGTAGTAGCATTTACATTAGCAATATAACCTACAGTGCCACTAGTAGATCCTACTATAGCATTACCCGATCTAAAATCTGTAGCATTTGCTACAGTTAGTACTACATCATAATTTCTAGCAGTCATTAGTCATAGGTCTCCTGGAGTTTAAAACTAACTGTATAAAAGTTTTCTGTTAGACTTGTGCCTGCAGACAAAACTTGACTTATTTGTAAGTCTCCTTCAAATCTTGTAGTAATTGTACCACTTTCATTTAAGTGTGACAAGTCAAAACTAAAAGATTCAAAATCTCCGCTTCTAGCATTATAAAAATTTTCAATAGCTGTTCTTTCTACACCAGTTATATTAGTATAAGCTAAATCATAGGCTCTCAAAGGTCTTCTAGACTGTAATCTTCTTTTTTCGTAACCAGCCTGTGATTTAAAAGTAGCTACTTGAAATTTTTTGGTAGTAGTAAATCCTGAATCAGGTTTTCTATCGGCCATAGAATTAAATCTATCAGGAGTTACTACTGCAGAATCAAATATTCTAATAGATAAAGAGTCATGTAAGTCTAAAGCTCCTAAAGGTGCCCCACCAATTACAGTAGCAGTAGTAGCAGGAGAATCTATAATATCAGATCTATATCTGCCTCCATCAGCCATACGTATATACTCTATCTTACCTTTAAATCTTTCTTGACTAGCGGCAGATCCTCCGGCAACAGCTGCATTAGCACCAATAATTAAAGGTGAATTAATAAAACGATCAACTGAAGGATTATAATTTACTGCTTGTACTAATGTATTGCCTACATAAAGACGTAAATTAGCATCCTGCTTATCATAGGATACGGCTATATTATAAGTACTACCCCCATTACAGTTACCTCCGTAAGCTTCTGTTACTGATCCATCTTTCATTATAATCATACCTACAGTAGCGTTTGCTCCTATAGTTCTTACTACATAATAATTACTAGAATCTTGAAAACGTGATAGTAGAGTTTGGTTTGCACTCATACTAGAACCAGCATCAGGGGTTATGACAGTATCAAAAGTAAATGATTTTTCTTGTCCTATATGAAAGGAATTACTAGAAGGAGAACTTAAATATTTTGTTGCATCTAGTACTAGATTACTTTGGTTGAAAGACGCAGATCCACTATTTATAGTAATAGTATGGGCTGCCGGACTAGAATCTGTTAAGTTAGATGCAAAATTAGTTAATAAATTAACAGAATTATTATCACCAATATCAATACCTTGATAGGCTAGATCAACAGAAGGATATGTAAAAGCATCTGGTTGTTGAAATACACCTGATACATATACCATAAAATCACTAGTACTGATTACATTAACACTAGCAGGAAAAGAAAAACTTTCAGTAGAGCCGTCTACAATATAAGTGTTACCATTAACTATTGTGGGAGCTGTATTACTATAATCAACAGCTGACACTTGGGGGAAACTTCTAGTTAAGCGATATCTACTAGGAAGTGTGATAGTTTTTACTATTAGCTGTGTAGAATTAGGAGCAGTAGCAAAATTTATTGTAGCTCCTGCATTACTTAAACTATAACCAGCTGTAGATTGTAATACACCTACATCAAAAACAGTTACTTCTCCTTTATTACCAACAACACTAGGTAAGTTAAAAGCTACTCTACTTAATCCTGTGTTATTAAAGGTTTCTGTAGCTACTACAGAAAAAGCTGTTATAGGTGCTGTAGCATCATTAGGGTAGGTAGCCATATTATATTTCCTTATCCATTTCGCATAGCCTGTCTAATAGGCCCATTAGAAGCTAAATCTTTCATTACTACATCAATTACTATTTTATCAGCTTCAAATTTAGGTTGTCCTTGTTCTTCTGCTTCTTTTGGCTCACCTTGGTTAACAATATTAAATTGTACGTTACCTATACCACCAGCGCCAGTAGCATTCATTTTTCCTAAGTTGCCTGCGCCGATAGACTTAACTGCAGGCTTACGCATTACAAACTCACCAGGCTCTAACATGGTAGGCACACGGTCACGAAGTGCATTTACTTGTCCACCAGCTGCCATACTTCTAACACCTACTAAACCGCCAGTAGCCATAGGTGCTCCTGCAGCCATTCCAAATAGAGATCCAAAATTAAAGCCTCCACCACCGGCACCCATACCTAGCATACCTGTTATACTAGAGAAAAGACCTCCACCACCTTCAGAACCCATTAGTCCTTTAAACATACCACCTAAACCAGACAGGATACCATTTTCTCCAGTAAATAAATCCTTAAGACCGCTACCTAAACCTTTAAATGTTTCCATGGCGTTAGTACCAAAATTACCAAGACTTGTTCTCATACTAGTAAATACCTCCATAGATTTTTGTTTAAAGCCTTCAAAGAATCCCATACCTTTAGTTTTTATATCTTCTTTTACTTTAGTAATAGGATCTTCTTCTCCCCCACCCATAGTAACAGGTACTTTACCGTCTTTTAATACTACACTATCTATACCTTTATCCATACTTAAACCAAAGGCACCAGCTAACATATCTGTAGCACCTGATTGTAAAGGTTTTATTAGTGTTTGTTGTAATACATCATTACGAATATTTTCAAATATACCCGCAAAGACATCTCCTAAACCATCTTTAAGAGACTTACCATCTCTAATATTATCAAATACTTTGGTTATAAGTTCACTAATACCCGAATTAATGGATTCATTAAGTCTTTTGTATAATTGATAACGTGTAGAAGCATATAATTCAAGTAATGCTTGTTCTCTTGCAAGATCTCTTTCAGTTTTAGCAAACTTTTGATTAGCTGCTTCAGTTTCTAATTGCTGTTGACGTTCAATAGCAGTTTTTTGATAACCGAATCCTGCCATATAAGCATTTTCTATATCTGAATTAAGTTGTCTTAATCTTGCTATACTTTGATCATCATTTACACCTTCTACAATTCCTGCATTTCTTTCAGTTGGTGTCATACCAGGTTGAGCTATTTTTTGAAGTTGTTGTAGCTGTGCTATATCAAGAGCTAACTGTCTTTGTCTGTAAAATTTATCTACTTCAAATTGTTTTTGTTGCAGAGCTAAAGCCTGTTTAGCTACAGCAGCAGTATTATTAGCACCCGTTATTGCATCAGCCCTATCAGCTCCTGCTGCTCCTAATTTATCGTCCTTAGTAGCCATAAACGACTTAAGCTTTGAAAGCTCGTCAGACATTCCCAAAGCACCTCTAATTTCATCTTCTAAACCTTGATTAGCTAGTTTCTCACTTAGTGCAAAGTCTCTTCTTTGTTTTTGTATTTGTAGTTGTTTTTGGCTTATATCTAATAATGTTTGTGCATTTTGCAGATTCACTTGCATTAGTTTTATTTCAGCATCTACAAAAGTTCTATCAATTTTTCTTTCTGTAGCAGCTACTTTACGTCTATCATCTTCAAGTTGTTTTAATTGAACAATACCGAGTCTTTCTTGTTCTAAAGCTTCTATCTTAGCTTTCATTACAGCTACTATCTTTTCGTCTTCTAAATCTATTGTATTTAGTTTTTCTGTATTTAATGCAATCTCTTCGTTTAGTGCATCAATTTTTTGTTGCTGCGTAGCTACTAAGTTTGTTCGTTGTAACTCATTAAGAGCTTCAGTATCACTTATTTGAGTATTTAAAGCCTTTTGTTGTGCTTGATTATTATTAAATTGAGCTACAGATACTTTATCAAGATTTGAAAGCTGAGTAGTGAGTGCTTTTTTACTTAAATCAAAATTTTCCTGTGCTAGTTTATTAATTTTAGATAAGTCTGTGGTTAAAGTAGTATCTAGAGTTGCACCTGTAGTGCTACCTGTTGCTCCAGGAGTAGCTTTTACATAAGCATCTACATGTTTACCCATAGCATTAATAGCTGCTGAAAATTGATTAACAAATATAATGTCTTGTTGGCGTAAAGCTACCTGTTGCTTTATTAAATCTTGTTCAAAATTCATAAAGCCAAGTTGTCTTCCAATATCAGCTGCTTTAGCTTTTTCTTGTGCATCAGCTATCTTTTGCTGCCCAGCTAGTAAGGTTAGCTGATCTCTAAGTTTTTGAATCTCAAGACCTTTTTCTAAATCAAATAACTCTAATTGTTTTTTATTGAGAATGTTTAAAGCAGCTATTTCCGCACGCTTTGCTCTATTTTCAGCTAATATAATTCCTATTTTTGCCGTATTAGCTAATAGAGCCGCTGTAGCTTCATCACGAGCAATTTGTTTACGCGAAGCAATTAAAGTTACTTGTTGATTATACTCTATATCAGCTTGTCTTTTTTGCATTTCTAATAACATTTTTCCTGTTACAAACTTATTAGCATCTGCTTTAGATATTTCTTCATTAGCGGCTGTATTTTGTCTTTTATTAGAAGAAGCTAAAGTAGAAGCTTCAGAATCTTTACTAATAGTTATAAGATCTTGTCTTAGTACTCTTTGTTTTTCTAGTTCAGAAGTTATCTTCTTTTGAGATTCTATTATTCTTTTTCCATTAGCTATTGTTAGTTGATCACCTTTAACTTCTTCTTTAAGGTTATTTATACTAGACTGAAGTGATAATTCTCTTTCTTTGAGTCTAAGTTTTTGAGCCTCTAAATCAAGTTGCATCATGGTAATATTATGTGCTTGTTCCATCTTAACAAGATTATCTTTTAACTGTTGATTCTTTTTTTGATGTTGTAACAACTCTTTAGCATTAGTCTCAACTAATTGTAAAGCAGTACCTTGAGCAGCTTTACGAGCAGCTTGTGCTTGTACTTCAACAGCTTGCTGTTGTTCATTTAGTTGCATCTCCGTACCGCTAAGACTTAAAAACATAGCTTTTTCTTCTTCTAAAGCTTTACCACGACTAATAGCAAGTAATAATAATGCACGTTGATTTTTTACTCTATCAAGTTCTGTTTTAGCTACTTCTTTAGTTAAACTTAAACTACCTTCTTGCACAGCATTATCCATAGCTTTCATTTCCCCGCCAAAGGCTCCACGAATAGCTTTAGTTACTTTTTCTGTTCTTTTAAGTTCTTCATTAATATCTACAAGATTATTAAGTCTCTCTTGCAAGTCTTTAAAATCTTGAGTACCTCGTTTACCAGCCTTAGCTAAGTCGTCTAACTCACTAGATATACCAAATATACCTTTAGACAAGCTACCCGAACTAGTAGTACCTTCATTAAATGCTTTGTTAAGATCTGTAAGAGTTGTATCTGCTAGTACAAAGCCATCTACTAATTCTTGTATGTTTTTATCCTGTTCTGCATAATCTATGATACCCTCTTTACCGATTTCTTTGAGCTTTTCTCCAAACAGCTCTACAGTAGCAAAGCCATTATTATCAACTGTGGTTTTTTTACCAAGACTATCAGCTACTTTTGTAGTAGCTACACCAGTGCTTTTAGCAGCACCTGAAATTAAAGAAGTTACTTTTTCTAACTGTTGTTCAAGTATCTTTAATACACTTTCTTGAAGTATTTTTTCTTGTCTTAGCTCACTTAGCTTATCACCTTCTGCATCGGCTATTTTAGTATCTAAGTCAAGAATATTTTCTTTTATAGCTCTTTGTTTTTGTGCGTTGGTAACTCCAGCAACTCCTAAAAATTCTTGAAGAGTTAATAGTTCATCCACAATAGAATGTTGCTGTAACATCTCATCAGTTACTTTTGAGTCACTAGCGTTAGCAGCTATAATAAATTGATTTCTTGCCTCTATCTTATCATTGATTTCACCAAGTATATCTCGATATGCAATAAGTTTTGCTGGATCTCTTGAGGCAACGCCCTCACTGCCATCTATACTAGCTACAAATTGTGAATCTTCACCCATCTTATCAGCTTTTAGCATGTTCCTGCTTGAACGAGTAGTACCTTTTCCAGTACCAACAATACCTGTACCGTCCACAGTCATTCTTAAATCATCCTGAACAAAGCCAGCTGTTCTCATTATTCTAGCTCTGGCGTTGTCTGTGTCTGTTTCAGCAGCAGTTGCATTATTTAATGATTTTAAGGATTTTCTAATTGCTTCAATTCTATCAGGTATCTCTTCAATTTGATCTGCACTCGCGCCTATTCTTTCAAACTGTTCAGCTAAACTAGTTTGCCCAACAGACTCCGCTAATCCTAAAAACCCTTCTCTCATTCTCTCTGTAGATTCAGATATATTTTTAAAATAGTCTAATATACCGCCTAAAATATCTACATCAAATAGAGTACCAACTAGCTGTGCTATAGCTATAACAGCGAACAAGCCATTTACAACCATCATTAAGTAACTAAAGGCCGTACTAAGTCCTGCAACAGCTAATTGCAATACTCTAGAAGTTCCAATAAATAGTAAAGATGCTCTATTAGCACTTGCTAAAGATGCAGCATTAGCATTTATCATAGTATTTAGATACGTAAATCTCTGAGCACTGAGTCCTGTTATATTAGCATTTTCCTGTAATACACGATTGTTAGCTGTTATAGCACTAGCAGTACGTAGAGTACCATTACGCTGTCTTTCTAATGCCTCAGTTAATGCCTCTGTTTGCTCTACTGATCTGCCAGCTATATTAGGATTAAAAGAACCACGTCTACCTGAACCAGGATTAACAGGAAAAGCTTCATCTCTAGCTGCTCGCGTACTATTTTCAACAGGAGCTAGATTGAGATTACCAGCTCTACCTGCAAAATCAGCCATAGCAGTGCTTAGTGTTGCTAATTTAGTTATACCTTGATTTACAAATCCACCTAAAATGGTTCCTGCTTTACCAAATACTAGAGTTAGAACTCCTAAGAATAGAAGCAGTGTATTACCAAAATCATTTTTGAAAAAATCTACCACAGGTTTTAGATAGGTGTTAATTAGCTGACCAAATTGTGTACCTAACTCAATGACTTTTACAGATAGTTGTTCCAATGATTTTTGTGCAGAACCACTAGTAGTATCAATACCACTAAACTTACGAGTACCCTCTTCAATCACAGCATTAGCAAATGCTTGTCGTCTTTCAAACTCTGTCATAGATGTAGCTGCAATATTCATTTTTGCTGCATATGCTGCAACAGCAGGTTCAATTCTAGTAAAGATACCTAATTCGTCAAGCAGTTCAGGTTCCATCTTAGCAGCACCACGAACAACACGAGTCATAGCATCTGTTAAATTTCTACCTAAAGCACGAGAAGCACCTAAAGACACTTTAGCAAGCTGCTCAATTTGTTTAGTATTAAAACCAGAAGATAGCGCTAAGTTAGCAGCATTAGATGCTTCTTCTAGTGTGAGTTGCCCTTGAGTAATATCTTGAATACTTTTAAGAATCTTAGGACCAGATTGACCAATTTCAGCAGCTAGTGCAGAAGTACCTTTTACAATAGTTTCAGCTTGAGCAGCTTTTGCTAAAGCATCAAAAGCAGCAGTAAGAGCAAATACAGTAGCAGCAGCACCAGCATAAGCACCAACTAAACCGCCCAATCCAGCGGATTGAGCGGCAAAAGAACGTCCAGCAGACGCTGAGGCTTGTCCCATGCGTGTTTGTGCACGTCCCAGGCCTTCTACTTGTCTGGTGGCAGCTTCTCCTCCAGTAGTTACTATATTATTTTGTACTGTATTTACAATAGTTGCCAACTGTAATCCCCTTATCTTCTACTTTTAGACTGTTGTGTATAATATTTACCTAATAAAGATTCTGCTTCTTTTAGTAGAGTAAATACTGCACGTCTGTCATCAATTTCGTAGATGTCCATGATAGTACCTAAGCCGCTATAGTCTTTTCCTAGCCAAGTACCGTTCATACCTTCCCATATATCAGGGAGAGAATTTAAAACAGTTAGC
>Ga0307488_10000828_pt1 | contig 25781 bp, 38 predicted proteins | sample SB02metaG_FD_202248 | JGI IMG/M metagenome (GOLD analysis project Ga0307488, IMG submission 202248) | Sea-ice brine microbial communities from Beaufort Sea near Barrow, Alaska, United States - SB 0.2 | ecosystem: Environmental > Aquatic > Marine > Coastal | place: USA: Alaska | collected... | reverse complement strand
GTTTTCAAGGAGACGACGGTATTCAAGGTATTAAAGGAGATCAAGGTTTTCAAGGTGAAAAAGGAACTAAAGGAGATCAAGGTTTTCAAGGTGAAAAAGGAACTAAAGGAGATCAAGGTTTAAAAGGAGAATTTGGAGATCAAGGTTTCAAAGGAGATCAAGGTTTAAAAGGAGATCAAGGTGCTCAATTAGCTTTAATAGATTCTAATGGTATCGATATTGAAAATCCTATATTAGGAGGTAATACTGACGTTGTTGATTTAGATAACGAAGGAAAAGTAATATTGTCTGCTAGTAAATTCAACTTAGGAAATGGAATAACTATTGATTCTGATTCAGACGGTAGTATTAAATTTAACTTTCCATCTTAATAAAATCATTTAAACTTGCAGGTACTTAATATACCTGTAAGTTTAAATAAAATCTATAAAAAATAAAAAAGAAACATGGGTACATTTAAAATTACGCAAACTCTTATAGACGAAAATGGTAAAAAGCATTTTCTAGTCAATGGGGGTTGGATAGATGAGACGCAGTTAGAAGCTGGTGTTGATTCAAATGATGGCACTCCTTTCCTAAAAATAAACGGTGAAATAGTTGAAGATGCTAATTTAGGATCTAACTCTATCATCATTACTCCGAACTCTTCAAACGGTTTAGTTGATTTAAAATCTGAACATGCATTAGATACTAAAGCATTATTAAAAGCAGATACAACAATCGGAGGACATGAGGTACTTACAACTGTTAATTTTGAACCTACTGAATTTAATGACCTTCGAGGAGATGAAGGAGACATTGGAGATAAAGGAGACAAAGGAAATCAAGGACTTCAAGGTCTTAAAGGTTTTCAAGGTGATAAAGGAATTATAGGAAATCAAGGAGATAAAGGAAACCAAGGAATTAACGGAATTTCTGGAACAAAAGGAGTTCTTGGAGATAAAGGTCTTAAAGGAGATAAAGGTTTACTAGGAGATAAAGGTCTTAAAGGAGATCAAGGTAATCAAGGTCTTAAAGGAGATAAAGGTAATCAAGGTCTTAAAGGAGATAAAGGTCTTAAAGGAGATAAAGGTTCTAATGGTGACGTAGGCTTTCAAGGAGATAAAGGTCTTAAAGGATCTAAAGGCTCTACTGGAGCTAAAGGAGCTAAAGGAGCACCTGGTGTTAAAGGAGATCGAGGTTTCCAAGGAGATAAAGGAACAACAGGAGATAAAGGAATCACAGGAAATATCGGAGATCAAGGTAATACTGGATCAACGGGAATTAATGGTGATAAAGGATCTACAGGACCTATAGGTAATCAAGGTAATCAAGGTATTATTGGCGATAAAGGATTTAAAGGTTCTACAGGACCTATTGGTAATCAAGGAAATACTGGAAATAAAGGACCAGTCGGTCCTGATGGCAATATAGGACCTATTGGTAATCAAGGAGATAAAGGTTATATTGGATTTACTGGAAATAAAGGATCAACTGGACCTATCGGAAATCAAGGAAATCAAGGAGCAACTGGAAATAAAGGACCAGTTGGAAACGATGGAGCTCAAGGTTCTCAAGGAATAAAAGGTACTAACGGAGATAGAGGTAATCAAGGACTTACTGGGCCTATTGGATTTCAAGGAAATAAAGGAGCACAGGGTTCTCAAGGTTCTAAAGGATCTACTGGACCTGTTGGTTTCCAAGGAAACCAAGGTTTACGTGGAGTTCAAGGTTATCGAGGAAACATAGGACCTGTTGCAGATAAAGGAGCACAAGGTTCTAAGGGATCTACTGGATATAAAGGATCAACTGGACTTATCGGTGATCAAGGAGATAAAGGAGATAAAGGAGATCAAGGGTTTAACGGCGCGTCTAGTATTAGAGGAGCTCAAGGATATAAAGGAATCACAGGAAATACCGGACCCGGTGGTCCAGGTGGTAATAAAGGTTTTAAAGGTGCACAGGGTTCTCAAGGTTCTAAAGGATCAACAGGACCTACTGGAGATAGAGGTTCTCAAGGTACTAAAGGTCCTCAAGGATATAAAGGATTAACTGGAGGTTATGGAGATCCTGGCCCGAATGGACCTGGTGGAAATCAAGGTTCAAGAGGAACTCAAGGAGACACAGGACCTAATGGACCAAAAGGAAATCAAGGTTCAAGAGGAACTCAAGGAGATAAAGGTAGTAACGCAAATAATGGATTCAATGGTAATCAAGGACTTACTGGAGATCTTGGCGCACCTAGGGGAGGTGCTCAAGGATATACAGGATTTATTGGACCAACTGGACCTCGAGGTCCTCAAGGTGTTAAAGGATCAACAGGGCCTAGGGGAGTTCAAGGTTCCAATGGAAACACTGGTCTAAAAGGACCGCAAGGATATACTATGTCACCGTCTGGTGCAGTGGGTCCTCAGGGTGCTAAAGGTAATCAAGGTGTAAGAGGATCACAAGGATCCGGTGGAGGTACAGGAGATACTGGATTTAGGGGTAATCAAGGAACATCAGCTGCTAGTTCAAGATCAGGTACTTTATATTACACAACTTATTCTGGAGGTTCAGGTTCAGGTACTAGGAGTATACAAAACGGTTTAATAAAATAAAAAATAATAAATAAAAATGGCTAAATTAATTTTAGGCACCACCATCGAAGATAAGCTAATACTTCATAAGGGTATTATGAATAGAACTGATAACCCTGCATTTGTAGGGAATCAGGGCTTTCAAGGTGATCAAGGTGTAACAGGTAATGATGGTCCGGTTGGTGATCAAGGATCTGATGGAGATGAAGGTCTTCAGGGAGATACTGGACTTAAGGGAAATAACGGCTCACAGGGTTATGAAGGAATTTCCGGAAGTCAAGGATTTGTTGGTATTAAAGGAGCAGATGGTTTCGTAGGAAACAAAGGTAATAAAGGAGATACTGGTATAACAGGTCCTATTGGTCCCAAAGGTTCTACAGGAGCTAATGGTTCTACAGGATTTGTTGGTAATATCGGTAATATCGGAGATCAAGGTATTATTGGTTCTGATGGTTCTACTGGGTTATTAGGAGATATTGGAGATACAGGAATCACTGGAGATAACGGTGAAGATGGTATTAAAGGTTCTAAAGGTTTTCAAGGTATTAAAGGAGATCAAGGAGATACAGGTGCACAAGGTCTTAAAGGACAGACTGGATTTACTGGATTTATCGGAATACAAGGAACTACAGGTGCTAAGGGTTCTACTGGATCTACAGGTTTTGAAGGTACCCAAGGTGTTCAAGGAGATACTGGAGTACAGGGTATTAATGGTGATAAAGGATCAACTGGTGATATTGGTTTTAAAGGATCAACAGGACCTCAAGGTGTAAAAGGAGTTCAAGGATATCAAGGTACAAAGGGAAATCAAGGAGCAAACGGACCTCAAGGTTCTAAAGGAAGTAACGGACTTACAGGATTTATTGGTCTAAAAGGATCAACCCCAGGTACGGGACCGACAGGACCAACTGGACCTAAAGGTTCTAAAGGACCAACTGGACCTAAAGGTTCACAAGGTGTTAAAGGAGCTACTGGATCTACAGGTCCAACTGGTTACAAAGGATCAGACGGGCCACAGGGTTCTAAAGGATCTTCTGGATATCAAGGAGGAATTGGTACACAGGGTAATCAAGGTGCTAAAGGAACTACTGGATCTACAGGTCCAACTGGCCACAGAGGATATCAAGGAAAAGATGGAGTTCAAGGTTCTAAAGGAGCAAAAGGATATGAAGGTACCCAAGGTCCAACTGGCCACATAGGAGAAAATGGGGTACAAGGTCCACAAGGTTATAAAGGATATATTGGTAATACTGGATTATCACATGGTTCGCAAGGATCTCAAGGTGCAAAAGGTTCAACAGGACCTACTGGTGATACAGGAGATAAAGGAGCAACGAATGGCATTGGATCGACAGGACCTAGAGGACCTCAAGGATATACCGGAAATACCGGAGGAGATGGAAATACTGGTAGTAAAGGACCTACTGGTATAACTGGTTATAAAGGACTTACACAGACTACAACAGGTCCTCAGGGTTCTACTGGTACGAAAGGATATGAAGGAGTTCAAGGATATAATAGATCTGGAACCCAAGGTGCACAGGGATTTCAAGGTTATAAAGGAGATAGAGGTCATATTGCAGCAAATGGTAATCAAGGTGCACAAGGATATCAAGGTGCAATTGGAAATACAGGTTCTCAAGGAGCAACGGGCTATACAGGATATCAAGGAGTAGGTGGATCTAAAGGATATGTTGGAGATCAAGGTTATAGAGGAAATAACGGACCTATCGGACGTACTGGTCCGACTGGTAATAAAGGACCTACTGGTAATCAAGGATCAAGGGGAAGTAGTGGTACAAAAGGAGCTCAAGGATCTAAAGGAAATACTGGAAGTAATGGAGTTTCAAGTAATGGGTTCAACACACTTTTCCAAGACAGTGGTAGAAATAATTGGAGTGTAAGTGGTGGAATTATCCAGTAAGTATTACACAATAAATATATAATATATAATAAGTATAAAAAAATAAAAATAAAAATGGCTAAACTAAAACAAGGTTCTTTAATTGGGGGTTCACTGCCACTTAATATAACGGACTATGATAAAAACAATTATCCATATTTTACTGGTGATCAAGGTGATCAAGGTTCCTTAGGAGACCAAGGAGATCTTGGTAATCAAGGAATACAAGGTGATCAAGGGTTTGATGGGAATCAAGGTCATACTGGATTAATCGGCGAAAGAGGTCACCAAGGCTTTAAGGGAGATCAAGGAGATCAAGGAGAAGTTGGATTAAAAGGAGATCAAGGTAATAAAGGCATAGATGGTGATTTAGGATTCATCGGACATCAAGGAGATATTGGAGATACTGGATTTACCGGTATTAAAGGAGATCAAGGAGATCAAGGATTCAAAGGAGATCAAGGATTTAAAGGTCCTCAAGGAATATTCGGAGATCAAGGTACTCAAGGAGATCAAGGATTAAAGGGTGATCAAGGTATAAGAGTTGATGGTGAAACAGGATATGAAGGTATTAAAGGTACTAAAGGAATTGTTGGTGATTCACCGACTGGCCCAAAAGGTACCCAAGGTACTCAAGGTACTCAAGGTATTGTAGGTGATTCCCCAACAGGACTTAAGGGTTATCAAGGAGTTACTGGAATTAAAGGTACTGTTGGTGATTCACCAAAGGGTGTACCAGGTTTAAAAGGTACTCAAGGTGACCAGGGAACTATAGGAGATTCTCCAACAGGACCTAGAGGAAATACAGGAAATACAGGTCCTCAGGGAATATTAGGAGATTCTCCAACAGGACCTGATGGTTATCAAGGTGCTCAAGGTATCAAAGGTACTACAGGAGATACTATTACTGGATTCATCGGAAATCAAGGAGATACAGGAGCTATTGGAGCTAAGGGTTCTCAACCAACAGGCCCTGAAGGACCAGGTGGAGAAAGAGGCCCTCAAGGAATATTAGGAGATTCTCCAACAGGACCTAGGGGCGATAATGGCCCTCTTGGATATAAAGGAATTGCAGGTCTTTCGCCAACAGGTTCCCCCGGTGAAAGAGGTTTTCAAGGTAATCAAGGTATTGTAGGAGATTCTCCAACAGGACCTAGGGGTTTTCAAGGAAACGTCGGAGATAGAGGTAATCAAGGAGGTCGTGTAACAGGACATATAGGTGTTCAAGGATCTCAAGGATCTCAAGGATCTAAAGGTACTGCTCAAACTGGAGATACCGGAGATCGTGGATTTAAAGGTGATCAAGGTGCTCAAGGTGGACGTATTACAAACTATACTGGAGATCAAGGTGACAGAGGCTTAAAGGGAAACACAGGAAGTACTGTAGTTGGACCGAGCGGTCCTCAAGGTTCAAGAGGTGCTCAAGGTTATAAAGGAGCATTAGATACTGGACCCAGTGGAGACAGGGGTTTTCAAGGACATCAAGGATATGATGGATCAAGCCCAATGGGACCTCGAGGCCCACAAGGAGTTCAGGGTTCTCAGGGTAATAAATCTACAGGGAATAAAGGAGTTCAAGGTTCAAAAGGACCAACAGGACCCACTGGATATAAAGGAGCTCAAGGTTCTCAAGGTAGTACAGGATATAAAGGTACCCAAGGTTCAAGAGGTGCCCAAGGATACACAGGAAATTTTGGACCTCAAGGTGCTAAAGGATTAACTGGTAAAACAGGAGATCAAGGATCAACTGGATATACAGGTGGTCCTGGAGGTACTGGTGCTAAAGGGTTAACAGGATATCAAGGACATTATGGTGGATTTACAGGTTCCTTTAACATGGCAAATGGAGGACTCTTACAGGTATCAAATGGGCAAATTACAGGTTACTATAACAAGAACAAAGGCGGTGGTTTAAGTCCTAGCATGTAGTTTTAGAAAACTATTTTAATAAAAATAAATTATAAAAGACTCTAAGAAATTAGAGTCTTTTTTTGTTTAAAATAAAAGAGATAAATAAACAAAGAGACCATTTAATATATAATAATTAAAATTAAAATTTATGTACAGTACTAAAATCCAAGATGTATTACTTAATGTAGAAGACGTTTCCCAAAAAGGGTCGGAAACAACAATAGAGGGTTGGATATATGCAATGAATAATAAAACCATAGATAGTCTTGTAATATCTGGAAAATCTATTGATACTGTATGGTATGATAGACCTGATGTTGTAGAATACTTTAAATCAAATTTTATATCGACTTTATCTAAGAAAATAGGCTTTAAAATAACTTTACAAAACTATCTATTAAATGAAAATCTACATATTAAATTTGATGATAATGATACAGTACATGAATTAATATCTTTATTAAAGATTGTAGTTCATAAATCAGGATTTAATAATGACAGTACTGATATTATGGTTGTTGATAATTTTTATAAAAATCCAGATATGGTTAGAGAATATGCAATGCATGAATTAGAATATGCACCTTCAGATTACCATAAAGGACAGAGGTCTAACTCTAGATTTATATTAGAAGGTACTAAAGAAAAGTTAGAACAAATATTAGGGAAAAGAATCACAAACTGGAACGACGGTGGGTATGCAAATGGTGTATTCCAATTCTGTACAGCAGATCAACCTATAGTATATCATGTTGATAGCCAAATGTATGCTGCTATGGTATACTTAACACCAGACGCCCCTCCACAAACAGGAACTTCAATGTATCGGAGTAAAGTTACCGGAATTTCATCATTCCCAGGTCAAGAATCTAGAATGGGAAGTGAATATGTAGATACCTTCAGAGGTAATAATAAAGAAATGAACTTTTACGATGGAACTCAATTTGAAAAGATTGATGATCTTGGAAATGTATATAATAGACTAGTAATTTTTAACTCATCACAGTTACATGCAGCTACCGAATATTTCGGAGATGCAATAGATAACGCAAGATTTTTCCATATGTTCTTTTTCGACATAGAACAATAAAATTAAATTTAAATGAAACACACACTAAACATATTAACGAGATGTACTCGTCCTAATAACTTATTAGAAGTTAAGAAATCAGTATTTACAGATATACCAAAAAACTTAAAAATAAATTGGCATGTAATTTTTGACGTTGCACCCCTAAAGGATATTGACGCTGAGTTATTGTCAGAGCTAGTAAATGAAGATACTCAATTATATTTTATTAAAGGTGGTGATGGTGGACTATTATATCCACAATCTACGGAGATTCTTAAAAAGATAAATAGAAAGTCTTGGTTTTACTTCCTAGACGACGATAACATATTACATGAGAATTTTTATAAACGTATGTCAACTATACTTGATGAGAAAGGTAAGAACATCCACGTTGTATCACAAAAGGTAGCTGGTAAAGATTTCACGAGATTAGATATTAGAGTTGCTTCTCCTGAGAATACTGGATTTAGAAAAACAGATATTGCACAGGTTGTAGTTAAGACATCACTTATACATAAGTATGAGTTTGGTGCAAATTACGCAGCTGATGGTTATTTTATTGAAGCTGTTCGACAGGATGCACCAGACACATTTAGCTACCATAATGAGATATTAAGCTATTATAATTATTTAGATAAAGAGGCAACCCCTAAACTACCAAGAGTGTTATATATAGGTAAAGAAAGACCTCAAATGTTAACTAGTAAGGTTTTAGATTATGAAGCTAACGAACTAACAGTAAAATATCTAGAAGATGACACTGATTCTATTAGAATAATCGCAGAATTTAAACCAGACTCTATAGTTACACATGGAAAAAGCTTTAAATCTTTTCCAAATCTAGCTTCATTACCATTACAATTTAGACGTAAGTGGATTAATATAGATAACGAAGAAGATCTTAAAAACGTAGGTGATATAGCATATGATGTATCTCAACAGGCGATGTTAGATCCTACAAACATGAATGATGAAAGTTTAATATCTTTTTTTACACCAATTTATAATACTAAAGAAAAATTATACGAAACCTATGAATCAGTTGCTAGACAAACGTATGACAACTGGGAGTGGATATTAATGAATGACTCCACTGACGGTGGAAGAACATTAAAAATAGCAGAAGATATCGCAAAGAACGATCCTAGGGTAAAGATATATGATCTTAGAGAAAAATCAGGAGGATGTATTGGCGAAGTAAAATGGCGAGCATGTGCAATGGCAAGAGGATATATTGTTGCTGAACTAGATCATGATGATTTACTTGCTGAAAATTGTGCAATGGATTTACACAATGCAGCACAGGCCCACCCTGAATGTGGATTCTTTTATGGAGATACTGCAGAGGTTAATGAAGAATGGGAAAATAATAAATATGAACCGGGATTTGCATTAGGATATGGAAATTACAGAGATGAAGAATATAAAGGTAAAATGTTATCACCCGCTAATCAACAAAATATAAACCCAAAAACAATTAGACATATCGTTGGAGTTCCAAATCATATTAGAGCATGGAGAAGAACAACATATTTTGAAATTGGAGGACATAACAGGAGTTTAACAGTTGTTGATGATTATGAATTAATAGTTAGAACCTTCTTAAATACAATCATGTGTAAGATTCCTAAGTTATCATATATTCAATTCTTATATAATAATGCAGGTGGTAGAAACACTCATGATTTATCTAGAGCAGATATTCAAAGAAGAACTAGAACAATAGCAGCACATTATAACGAGCAAATTAAAGCTAGATTTGAAGAATTAGGACAACACGATTGGGCATATGAGGAAGCTCCTCACTATCCAATACATGCAGCTTCTAGATTTGGCGAAGAAGAAGGTTACGTTAATATAGTATTTAAAGGATAATATGGAAAATAACAGATATAATTTTATAGAAAGAACAAACAGCCCAACTGAATGGTACTATTTTGACAAGGCTTTTTCTAAAGAAGAATTAAATAAAATAGATAAAGATGTTGCTACTTTAGAATATGTAAGAGCAACTACGTTCCAAAGCGATATAAAGGATAGAAAATCTAGTATCAAATGGATTCCACAAAATGAAGAATGGGATTGGCTATATCATAAGTTAATGCAATTGGCAGTAATCGCAAACGATGAAATGTGGGGATTTGATTTACGATCAGCTTCACAAGAAATTCAATATACTGAATATAATTCTAATGAATTAGGTAAATATGAATGGCATCAAGATATTGGTCCTAATGAAGGATCTCATAGAAAAATATCAATAACAGTACAACTGTCCGATGATATTGAATACGAAGGTGGTGATTTATGTTTTTGGAAAGGCGGACCGTCATTAGAAGAGAATATAGAATACGCTCCTAAATCAGCTGGGAATGTTGTAATATTTCCTAGTTATTTAATGCATTCGGTAAAACCAGTAACGCAAGGAATAAGAAAATCTTTTGTTATTTGGTTAGGTGGAAATACATTCAGATAAAATTATAAATTATGGCATACCCAGATATGAAATGCATGCAGATTAAAATCTATATTTACCACATGGAGATAGATGCTATGTTTGACTTTATTAATGGTAGAATAGAAATGCCAACAGAGTATTGGATTAATCCTAAAGATCTTCCAGGAAGTATTTCTGGAGGATTCTTAGAGGTTTTAATAACATATGACACATATACTTCTATTAGGGAAGTCCGAGAGCACTCATCTTGGGCAGATTTATAACTAAAAACTATATCTTTAAGAATATAGTTTTGCCCCCGGGTAAACTTTTATATTTAAATGAATATAATTAGTATATGGCAAAGAAACAACCACCTAGAAAAATCACAGTTAAAAATCCAAAAATAGGAACAAAATACTATTTTAGATTTGCAGGGTCTGTTTACTACGGACCTATCTTAGAGATGTGTGAAGGTTTATCAAAAACTACTGGAACTAAATACTATTTAATAACGGCAGACTTTGAAAACAATAGGACGCGCTATCCGATTGCAATTAACGAAATGGGAACTACTGAAAAACAATTAAAATAAAAATATATGTATAGTGTATCAGATTTAAAAGGAATGCTCTTTATAGATATAGAGACTGCAGCAAATTATAGAGATTTAGAAGAGTTAAAGAACGAAGGACCTGCTGGTTTATATGATCTTTGGCTTAAAAAGGCTAGAACTATTAGAGAGTATGGATCTGAGAAAGGAGAATTAACCGAAGATGAGTTATATATAAATGCAGCTGCATTATACCCTGAATTCGGTAGAATAATTACAATATCAATTGGGCAGATTAAGTTTGATGAAGTTGGAATTGCACAGGATGGAAACATCAGATCTTTTTATGGAAATGATGAAGCTGAATTGCTTCAAGAATTTTGTGGAATCATGTCTGCTGTCTTTTCTAAAAATTCAAACGTTAAATTAACAGGACATAATATTAAAAAGTTTGATATGCCATGGATAATTAAGAAATGTTTGATAAACGGAATTATACCTCCACATCAATTCCATTTTCAAAAACTAAAACCATGGGAAAACTGTTTATTAGATACATATGATATTTGGAAATTTGGAGGAATGAATGGTGCTTCACTAGATTTATTATGTAGTGTATTTGGAATTCCATCTCCTAAAGGATCTTCAGTAGCAGGACCTGAAGTTTCTGGACAATACTGGGCAGGTAATTTAGAAGCTATTAAGGATTATTGTGAATTAGACGTCAAAGCAACAATGAATGTTATGCTTAAAATGTCAAATATGGAAATTATTTAATAATTATGAAAACTATAATAGGTTTAATTTTAATATTATCTATTACAATATATATAGTAATATTGTTAGAAGTTAAAAGAAGAAAGTAAATTTAATTTAAAAACAAAATGAAAATAAGTTCCCAAAAGTTTTTTTATATCAAATAAAAGGTTTATATTTACATATAACAAATTAAAAGATACAACATGAGCGAAGAATTTGATGAATTTTATATGGACGGAGACGATGAATCAATTCCATCTGAAAATGATGCTGATTATCTAGAATCTATTAAGGACAGATTAGCACGTGCAAACTACGAGGCTATAATTAAACATGGGATTGACGCGGATCAAACTCGAAATCCCGAAGTGATTGAGAGGATCATTAAAGAGACCATATTCTACTTTCAAGATTTAGAAGAATATGAAAAATGTGCAGATTTGCAACATCATCTTGAAAAACTATAATAAATAATATATGGAAGATAATATACACATCGCTAGAATTGCAACCTCTCTTGAGAAAATTGCAACATTAATGGAAAATGCAGAACGCAGAGAAATCAATTTAACAAGAAAAACTAAAATTGAAGAATCTAAGGTTATAAAGGCTAAATCAAAACAGCAACTAATGGAAGCTAAGATGGAAGCTATTAAATCTCGTAATGCTAACAAGAAAAAAGCTTAATGAAATATTACGAGATACTTAATGTAAGTAAGGAGGCAACACAACCTGATATTAAGAAGGCATACAGAGATCTCGTTAAATTACACCATCCTGATAAAGGTGGTTCTGAATCTAAATTCAAAGAAATATCAGAAGCTTATGAAACTTTAGGAGATCCTGAAAAGAAACAGCAGTATGATTTCAAATGGGGAGCTTCTAGAAATAGTAGAGAATCTGTATTTAACCATACATTTAATAACTTCGATGGTGATTTTTCTCAGATGTTTAATGATGCATTCAATCAAAATGTAAGAGGATCTGATATCACTATTAGAATTAAACTAACATTAGAAGAGGTTTATTATGGAACTACAAAGTATATAGATACTGGATCTCAACAGTTTAACGTTAAAATACCTAAAGGAATTCATGAAGGAGCTAAGTTAAAGATTAGAGGTAAAGGAAGGGCACATCCTATCAATTCATCAGCACCTAAAGGTGATGTTACTTTAATTATGAATATAATGCTTGATCCTAATATAATAGTAACAAATGGAGATATATGGGTAGATTTAGTTTTACCCTTCTACGATATGCTAATAGGGGGTTCATTTAATATCAAAACACCATTCAATACTTTTAATATTAATGTTCCTATTAATTCAAGCGAGGGTAAAGTTTTAAGAATTAGTGGGAAAGGATTTCCGATATATAATACAGATAACTACGGTAATTTAATGGTCAAGTTAAGATCATCAAATGTCGAATTAAGTAAAGAACAATTAGAACACGTACAACATATTAAAGATTTAGAGAATGCATGATTTAGGAGATTTTGAAGATTCTATGGAAAACAAAAACATTGATAGTTTAAGAGATAATTCTAAAACTGCGATGATGAACCTAGTATATAACGCAGTTATAGAGGGAGAAGAAAAGGCAATTAAAAGTGAATCACCAGTAGAAGAAAAAGTAGAGGCTCTAAATAATATATTAAATTTCTTTGTAAAATGCGAAGAATATGAAAAATGCTCTAATATTAAAAAAATCATTGACAAGATACAATGCTAATAATCAAAGTAGAAAAAGGAAATATTGAGCAGGCTCTCAAAAGATATAAACATAAATCCATAAAGGTTAAGCAAGTAAAAAAGCTTAGGGAAAAGAAAGAATATACCAAACCATCCGCTGCAAAACGTACGCTGCTACAAAAAGCAAAATATGTTGAGCAGAAGAATAGTGATAACAATAATTAGATTATAATATCATTATACTTTTTTTAAGTATTTTGGACGTGTAACTATACATGTTCATATATATAAATTGTAAGTTATCAAAAGATACCTTACCTTAAAAATAAAACAATAAGATGGCGGATATTCTAGGAGAAGACAGGGATTCATTGATGAGATCTTCTTATTATACAATTACACGTAATTTTACAAAAACAGTAAACCGATTTGTGGTATTCAAGGAAGGTTCTGATATTATAGAGATACCACACGGTATCGGGCAAAGGGCAGAATTTATTGATATTTTAATAGATTACTTTGAAGGAATAGAAGAGTATGAGAAATGTGAAAAATTAGTGAAATTAAAAGAACTTGTTGTAATGGCAGGAAACTAAATATAAAACAACATATATGGGCAAAGATTCTGAAAATAATAAGAATACAAAAATTAATAGAAGTAAAGTTAATATTAAACCAGAAAACGTTAAAGTTCAATTAAGACAATCTCAACAGAGATACGTCCAACAGATTTTAGAGAATGACATCACATTTTGTCAAGGTCCAGCAGGAACATCTAAAACATTTACAGCATGTTATGTTGCATTAAAATTACTAGCAGATAAAAAGATTAAAACAATTATATTATGTAAGCCTATTCAAGAGGCTGGAGAGAAGTTAGGATTTCTTCCAGGAGACATTGGTGAAAAGATCGATCCATATATGCAATCATACATTTCAAACTTAATAAAGATAGTTGGGCATGAAATCACAAACCAATTAGTAGAATCCGAAATCATACAATTTAGACCACTTGCGTTCATGCGAGGAGATACGTTTGATGATTCACTTATGATATTAGACGAAGCACAGAATGCTACATTTAAACAACTAATGTTATTTGTAACAAGAATGGGGAAAAGTTCTAAGGTTATAGTAACTGGAGACGTTAGTCAATATGATATTGCAAAAAACAATATTGGATTAGAAAAGTTCACAGGTATTATGGAAGGTGTTAGAGGAATCGGCACTCATAAATTTAATGAAAATGATATTGTTAGAGCAAAGATTTTAATTGATGTTGTTAAACGATATGATAAGTGGAAAATTGAAAACGAGTAAGAAACAAATATAATCTTTTTAGTATAATAACTAAATAATTATATATGTCTACTAAAATATTACTTAAAGGATCCTACAATAAAGATTCAAGTATCACAGAAATAGGAATTGACGAAGCAGGTCGCGGTGCACTAGCCGGACCTGTAACAGTCGCAGCATGTATTATGCCACACGGATTCCAACACCCATTAATTAAAGATTCAAAGTTATTAAACGAAAAGGAACGAAAGGCCGCTCGTGAAATAGTACTTGAAAATGCAATAGCATATTCAGTCAAACACATTAGTGTTAGCAGAATAGAATCTACGAACATCTTAAGATCAACTTTAATAGGTATGAATGATTGTTTAACACATCTAGATGATAGAGGAGAAGAATTTGATTTCATATTAGTAGATGGAGACCAGTTCCATGGATTTGCTGGAATTCCCTTTAAGACTATCGTAGGCGGTGACAATAAATATACTTCAATAGCAGCTGCTTCCATTTTAGCTAAAACGGAACGAGATTCTCTAATGAAAGAACTTAGTGAAATGGAAGAGTTTGAACAATATGGTTGGAATTCAAATAAAGGATATGGAACTAAACAACATATTAATGCTATTAAAGAAAGTGGTGCAACGTCACACCATAGGCATAGTTTTATATCTCATATATTAACTACATCAAACGAATTATTTTAATGAGAGGTCTTTTAGCTGGTATTTTATTATTTGCGCTAGCGCAATCTATGATATGGTTTCAAACAAATGGTCAATTTATATGGCCTTGGTTTAAAAACCACCCGTGGACTTTATCAATAATTGGAGGAACAACTATTAGTTACATATTTATTATGGCGACACGATTAGTAGCAGAAAACTTTGATGGTGCAATATGGCCCGGTAGGTTTATTGGATTTACACTAGGTATAATTAGCTTTACTACTTTAACTTATTTATTCATGGGAGAAGGTGTTAGTACCAAAACTTTCGTATGTTTAATTTTATCATTTTGTATATTATGTGTCCAGGTTTTTTGGAAATAATAAACTGAAACAGTAATTCAATATTTAGTATAATAACTAAAACAATCTTATGATATTAATTCTCATTACATCAATTCTTTGGCTATGCCTTATTTTATTCTTAATCTTTAAACACATTAGAATAGAGGAATATTACTACACTAAATTAGAAGAACTAGAAACTGAAGTTATTTTTCTAGAAGAAAAGATCTTTGAAATATCTCCACAAGGATATTCAAGAGAAGAACTTTGCGATAGGAAAAATCCATGGCATCCTCAAATAAATTGGTATTTTAAATCAATTAAAGAAGATTCTAGAATATTTTCAGAAGAAGAGGTAAACCATTACGAAAAACTTATTGAATTAAACAATTGGTATCTTATTTATAAGAACCAGCCTCTACAGGGTTATAAAAATGATTCAGTTATTTGGCAAAAATCATGGTGCCATAAATGGTCTGATGGATTAGGAATGTATGGAATTGGACATGATCACTGGGTTGCTGGTGAATTTGAATATCAATTTAAAACTAATACAGAATTTGCAACTTGGTTAACTAGTGAATCAAATATTAATTAATAATTTTAAATAAATAAAACAATGGAAGCTATATTAGCATTTTTAGTAGGAGTATCAATAGTCTTAATAATATTGGTTATTGTTAAAGTAGTTCAGTTTGAAACTGTATTAAATAGTATTAAATCAGATCATGGTGTTCTAGAAAATACGTATGCTGGGTTGATTGATGAAATAGATAAAAACTCTAAAGGATTTGAAGATCTAACGAAGAAGTATTTCGAGTTACACGACCAGAATTCTGAAGATTATAATGAATTCGAAGATAGATTAACTGATCTAGTTGACGATGTTGATGAAATACATAGTGACATATGTGAGTTAAACGATTTAATAGATCTTCAAAAAAACAAGATTAAGAAGAAGAAATAGATTGTTAATAACTTTAAAAAAATAAGTGAGTCAGGATTTTCCTGGTTCACTTTTTTTGTTTATATTTACATATAACAAATAATATAAACATGATTAGAAAGAAACTACACAAACAACAAGGAGATCCAATCATTATAGATCTTACAGGTCCTGATGGAAATGCATTCGCATTATTAGCATACGCTAAAGGATTTTCACAGGATCTAGATAAACCATACGAAGAAATACAAGCTCAAATGATGAGCGGGGATTATGAAAATTTAATTAAAGTTTTTGATGAGGCATTTGGAGACTTTGTAATACTAGAAAGATAAATTATGAAAGGAACTAAACACTACGAGGCATGGCCCTTAACTGAATCAAAACAATTCATTGAATCTTATTTGAATGGAGTTACTAAAATGGATCAATCAACTTTATGTAAACAAATAGCAGTAGATCTAGGTAGATCAACACATGCTGTTAAGCTTAGGGTTTTAGAGGTTAGAAGAATACTCGATAGGACTAATGAATATCCTATTATAACTCCTAATATGGAAGAGGCTGTTGATTGGGCAGTAAATGAATTAGGATATTCAAAGAACAGAATTTTAAATTTATGCTAAAATAAATAAAAATAAATGCAATAAAGTTTTTTTATATCAATAAAAAGGTTTATATTTACATATAACAAATAATTAAAAACAAATAGTATGTTAGAACAATTTAGAGCCAGAATGGCAAAAGAAATGAAAGAATCAGGTTATACACAAGAGCCTAAATTTACACCAACGTTTAAACTAACTCAATTAACAGATCTAGAAGTAGACGGAGTTGATATGACGGATTACCCTGATTTTTGCGATGCGTTCATCACAAGTGGATGTGTTACAACATGGGATGATGAATGTCGGGATTTAACTGAAGATGAATTAGATTATATTAATGATGAATGCCCTGAGGTTGCACAAGAATTAGCCCACGAATCAATACAATAAATACTAACTTTAAAATTACTCTACAACTATGAATTTTACTGAAATTACATTTAAAGCATCAGATATTAAATCAACAGGTACATTCCTATTAACTTCAGAGTATGTTGACGAAGTATCTATTGATTATATTAAAACATATTTACAAACTTATTTAATAATGAACCCTCTAGAGGATGTAGTTGATAGGTTATGCATACAAAATCCAGATTATTGGCTAGGAATGCATGCTGGAGACATAACTAAGGATATTAACTCACTTTTAGATAATATTACTAGTGCAATAGCATTACATTCAGTAGATAAGTTTGAAGATCCTATGTCGGCAACTGCATTTAATGCAGCTCAAATAGAAATGTGTAGTGCAAAGGATCTTAATACTATTATAGAAAACTCAATAATGTGTTGCGCCACTCAAGATTATTTTAATAAATTCGCGGATGAAGAAGATTATTCTGGAATATATGAGACTATAGACTAAACAAATTACAAATATAAAATATAATATAATATGGGAAAAGCAAATTACGGATATTGTTGCATTAATCTAACACTACAAAAAGAACACGACATCAAGATAGGTAGATCTATGATCAAACGCACTTTTGCTGCAAAGGGTATTAAATATGCCGGCGAGTTAGCTGAAGCAAATATTCGCGATCTTGTTGAAATTATTAAATGGAATCATAAGAAAGGTATAAATGTATATCGTATGTCAAGTTCTATGTTTCCTTGGATGAGCGAGTATCAACTTACGGATTTACCTAACTGGAAAACAATATCTAATTTACTTAAGGGTGCAGGTACTCTTGTACAAAAATACAATCAACGTATAGGATTTCATCCTGGTCAATTTTGTGTTCTACCAAGTCCAACTCCTAAAACAGTAACTTCTGCTATTAGAGAATTAGATCAAGCTGCCTTTATATTAGATACAATGGGATTACCTATTAACCATACATATTCTATGAATATTCACGTAGGAGGTTCATATGGCGATAAGGATGCTGCAAAACAAAGGTTTGTTGAAAACTTTAAACTACTATCTACATCTGCACAGGCTCGTTTGGTTTTAGAAAATGACGATAAACCTGCACAATATGGTGTAGAAGATCTTTATGAAATTTACGAAAAGACTAATATACCTATTACGTTTGATTATCACCATCACAGATGCTATGAGGATCCTATGTCTGAGGAAGATGCATTAAAATTATGTGCAACTACATGGCCAAATGGTATTCGACAGCTGTGTCACTATTCTTCTTCTAAGAAATTAAACGAAGATGATTCAGTTATTCTAAGAGCACATGCTGACTATGTATATGAAAAGATAGAAACATACGACATGGATATAGATATTGAACTAGAAGTTAAGGCAAAAGAATTAGCCCTACTCAAATACCGTAAAGAATATCTAGACGTCGTTTTATCGTAGATATATAATTAATGAAACACATTAAATTATTTGAACAGTTTATTATTGAGGCAGAAAAGGCTAAAGGAGAAAGAGGTCCACTTAAAGGTAAGGCTGTAGAAACCGGAATCAAGAATAAATCAAAGGAAAGCGGAGTACCTTTACCTATTCTCAGAATTATAATGAGACGAGGAATGGATGCATGGAATAGTAGCCATCATCCTGGGATGACACAGGAAGGATGGGGATATGCAAGGGTAAATGCATTTTTAGAAAAAGGAAAAGGAACTTGGGGAGGTGCTGACAAAGACGTTGCTAAAGAAGTTAGAGACGGAGGTCACGATAAAAAGTTACCATTTAAATCAAAGGAAGATTAGCATGAAACACATAAAGTTATTCGAACAGTTCATTACAGAGAAAAAACCAGCAGGAGCCCCAGACTTTAACAAGTCAGATGCCCCTGAGGCTGAAGGTAGATTCAAAGACTTAGGAATTAAAGATTTAGCAGCGTGGTTAATTAAGACGCGTAAGAGTGATGTTAAAAAGATCAGTGGTTCACTAACTCAACAAGTTGTATTTAATCGTAATGACGATCCAAAGTACGCTGATAAGATGGAAAAGGTTCGTAAAGAAGTTTATAAACAATTAGACCGTCAGGATTTGATAGATAATATGGAAAAATAACAAACTATGAAATTTATAAAAACATTTGAAAACTGGAATAACGTATCTCCGGAGTTAAAAGCACATCTAGAAGAAGATTTAGATTTAACTAATTCTCTATTTAGATTAGGAAGTGATGCTTATATAAAACTATTTGAAGAAGTTAAACAATACTGGGCAAAAGATAATATTATACTTAACGGTCCTAGTGGGTGGATGGCTAAAAACTTAGAGGTTGGAACTAAAGCAGTATATACTCCTCGAGGTAAAAAAGCTAAAAAGGTAAAGTTAGATAGTCCAGAAAGAGGAGGAGGTAGAAAGTTTATAGTATACCGTAATACAGGTAGAACCGATAAAGAAGGAAATATAGTTGCAAAGAAAATTGAATGGGGAGATCCAAAGCTGACTGTTAAGAATGAACAGCCTGGACCGGCTGCTAGTTTTTGGGCAAGACATCAATGTGATCAAAAGAAAAAGATGGATCCTATGAAGGCAGGATTTTGGTCATGTTATTCAAGTGTATTATTCTCAAAACAATTAGGTCTTAAAAGCGACCAACCTTGGTAAAATAAAAGTTGAGTATGAAAAATAACAAATTAGTTGATGTTTCGGCATTAATAGATAAAGACTGCAAATGTAAATCATGTAAGTGTGGTAAAGAATCTTTTGATGATATGATTCAACAGATTGATGACTATACTAAACCATTTACAGAAACTATAATCTCAGATAATGAAGTTATCAGAGAATTTACAACAGGACATCCTAGTCATTTATATAAGTGGCATGCAGATCACGAGGATCGGTTAATTACAGTATTAGAGGATTCTGACTGGAGATTTCAATACGATAACGAACTACCAACACCTCTAATTATAGGTATAGATATAAAAATACCAACTGGGGTTATTCATAGAATAATACCAGGAACAACATGTCTTAAAATTAAGATATATAAATTGTAAAAAAATAAAAATTAATATAATGAAAAAATTCATACCAATGTTTGAGCAGTTCGTTAATGAAGCAGTTTCATTTGGGAAAAAGGGAATAAAGGCTAAAGCTAAAGAAAAGGTAGAAATTGCACAATCTGCATATGATAAGTGGGGAGATAGCTATTTAAAAATCTTAGATGCAATGAAAAAACTAGCAAAAGATGGTAAATTACCAAGTTATAAGGAACATATTAATGTTCAAGGTGGTGATAAGCAGGACGACTATCAGATATTCCAAGGAAGTAACGCTAATCAATTAGCAACAGCCATGGCGAAGGTTATCAAGAAATATAAAAAGAATGAAGTTGAACAATCTTCAACAGGAGCTGCTGGTGGATATTCCGGAAGTATGAAATCTACAGTTGGGGGAAAGATTGAAGGTAAAGCAAATTTCAGCACCGGAAGCAAATATAGCTTTTTAATAGGAGTTACTGCAGGCGGGGGAATCAATAAATCAGTTAAGGATAAGATGTTTCAAGAGTTATATGAGTTAATGTTTTTATATGACGAGTTTAACGGAACTGACGGTGGTGTAAGTATTTCTTACAGTTCTGGTACTAACTATGATACTCTTGGATTATCGAATACATCTTATCAATTTGGGAATGCTACTGCAGATTCTATAAGAGGAATATTAAACAAATAAACTAGATATATAGTCTATATAAAAAAAAACAATAAAATGTCAAAATTAAAATCATTTGATCAGTTCTTATCTGAAAGAGATAGAGCTGACGATATCCAACAGGATGTTATCGATATGTCAACACCTGACACGAAAGGTGCAGAAGAAACTGAAAAAGAAGCTGAAGAGGTTCAAGGTAATGGAAATGCCGAAGAAGCTAAACCTATTGAAGAATCTGAAGAAGAAGCTGAAGTAGAGGAAGCTGAAGAAGAAGCTGAAGAAGAAGCTGAAGAAGAAGCTAAACAGGTTAGTGAAATGTTACAAGAAGTTTACGAAGCTTGTAAAAATGAAGCTAAGGTTTACGAAGATGATGCTCATGATGATCATACTGTAGAATCTTATATGATTGAAAATGCTGCATTAATAGCTGCACTTGCTGCGAAATCATTAACTGAAATGAAAGAAGGATATTCTACAGAAGCTTATGAAGCTGCATGTAACGGAATGATTGAATCTTATACTAAGAAAATGAATGAGATGAAAGAAACGGAATCCTCTGAAGACGCAGGTGCTGTTGAATAAATAACAACACAATTTAAATGAAAGCTCGGTAATTACCGGGCTTTTTTACTTTAGAAACAATTTTAATCTAACTTATATAAGTATTATATAAAATATAATTATGCCTAGAATAAGAATAGAGTCAGTTTATATGCAAAATGCATATCAATTCGCAGAATTAAGTTATGCAAACAGGCGTAAGGTTGGTTGTGTTATTGTAAAAGACAAACAAGTAATTTCATTTGGATATAACGGAACCCCGCATGGTTTCGATAATGAATGTGAACAAACAGATACCAGGTATTACGAAAACCCAGACATTGCTGTCGATTTAATGGAACAGGGATACGAATGTAACAATGGCGTTTGCCACAAACAAGGTGCAATAACAAAACCTGAAGTTCTGCATGCAGAATCAAATGCAATTATGAAAGTTGCAAAATCAACAATGAGTTGCGATGGTGCAGAATTATATACAACAACATGTCCTTGTTTTGGATGTGCTAAATTAATCATACAGTCTGGAATTTCAAAAGTATATTATACAGAAACATACCGAGATATGAGCGGGGTAGATCTATTAAGAAAGGCTGGAATAGTAGTTGAACATTTAAAAATTTAAATATGAGTATAAATAAAAGATACGTACCTGAATTACTTGATTTACAAAATATTTTATTAGAACAAGGATCAGCTTCTTTTTATAGAACATATTCAAAACCGGATGTTCTAATAGGACCTGTTGATTCTATAAAATTCATTGATATTTTCATGACAGGATATTTAGATTAAACAAAATCACTTTTTATAGTATAACTATTAAATAATATAAAATAATGGCAACAGTGCAGGAAGAAATCAAACAATACCAGTGGATTAAAGGAGATAACTTTGGACTTATAGTAGACGTACTCAGTGAAGATTCTGAGTTTACTAATTTCACAGATGGTACTAAGATATTTAAAACAATACAATCTGAATTTTTAGAGCAAGTAATTGATGGTGTAATACCGTTACCTGGTGCTTTAGGAGTAGCTGATTTAACCACAGGCGATCCTATTTTAAAAACTAATGAAATATCTCAGGTTGCGCCGGTTGAACAGAATAAACCTACAGTACTTGGTAAAATGATATTGAAGATGAGTAAGAAAAACGTAGTGAACGTTCCTATTCAAATCAATCTTAATATTCCAACACCACAGCTTTATTCAATGTTAGGTGAAGGAATGGAATCAGATGATCTTAATGAAGAAATCATGGAGGTTGCACTTTCCCAAATAGAAATGGATAAATTACAAGACTATATTAAGTCTAATATTACAACATTCCTATCGGAATACTACTCATAATAAAAAACTGATAAATATTAATATTAACTAATACAACTATAAAATGGCATCAATAGCAAGAAAACAAAGAAGAATGAATTATAGAGACTCTGGTTTCTTAAAAGTTAAGAACATGTACAGTAGATTCTCGCCACAGGGAATTGCATGGTATGCTAAAATGGCAGAAGACGGTGCAGCAGCTAGTGACGCTTATCAAAAGCTTGTATCTGATTCTATAGCAGATCAATTACAAAATAAATTAAATAGATTAAAAGAAACATGGTCGGGTACAGGCTATAATGCATCTGAAATTAAGAAATTAGAAGAGGCTTTTTCAATTACAGCAATTACAGATAAGGAAACATATAGAGCTGATAGGAAATTAGCAAGAAAGTTACAAAAAGAAGCACAGTCCTCTTTAATATCTAGAGTGGTATAATATGCAGCATGTGAAACTGCAACTAGCAGATAATGGTGTTATAAAAAATGTATTGGATAGTAATATAAACGGCGGTGGAGAATCTTATGAATCTACCACTGTTTATGAATTTGATACAATTTCTAATAAAATTAAATTTATTGAGGAATTATGTATTGATCTTGGGTTAGAGTTTGGTAATTCAAAGTCAAATGAACAGATACAAATCAGATCTGGATGGGGAGATTCTTATAATCCTACTAAAAAAGAAATTGATTTTAAAATAAAAAAGATGGATGCTCAATTGAGTATTCTTCGTAATATAAAGAATGGATAGTATTATAGTAGAATGTGTATGGTATCAATCAAAGCGGGATTTCAATAGATTTATTAGATCTATTGAAGATCCACAGCTTAGTGTTATTGACTATTCTATTATTACTAATAAACTAATTAAAGCAGATCCATACGGTGTTGAACCTACCTCTTCAATTGTAGGTTTAAATATAATATCTTCTATCAGAACTGCAGTTAGTCTTGAAAAGAAGATTATAACTACTATCGTATATTCATTTAAAAACTTAAACGAGGATACTGTTGTTAACTTCATAGGGTTAGCCAAGTCAAAAACTGATAGGAACTTAAAATTTGTTTTAAATATCCTTAATATGAATAAGGTTCCCTCTAAGGAAATACTTAATAAATTTGACTTTGTTAAATTCATAGATAATGATTAGACACCGTCTATTTAGTAAGGGAGAATACATCCACGCATTAATTTCTAACTCACGATACTCAAATATCGTGTTTCCTGTTAGGGCTATAATCTATGATGTTAAGTTCGATGAAACTATGCCGAAATATCAAATAAGAATTGTAAAGTTTTATGATGATATTAATTTTCTAAAAAGGTATTTCTTCGATATGAATTTTGATAAAGATTTTAAAGGGGGTTCTACTAAATTTAGATTTAATAGAGATAATTTTAAAAGCAAAGCAGAGCTAGCAAAACATCTAGATACTAATTCGGAAACATATAAAATAGTAGTAGATTCTGTGATGTGTACTAAATCATATAATCAAATACAAAAATTATATATAAACATACAGGATTTCTTAATTGAAAAGGAATTTAGAGAGCTATATGAAAAAGCTACTCGATCTTCATATTCTAAAGGACAATACTACTATGAGTCTAAAGGAGTATTTGAGGCACATCTTAAAAAATTCTTAGGGGATAGAGAACCTAAATCTAAAGAGTTCTATAACAAACTATTATTTAGACCGGTAGGATCTGACTATGATAACTTGAAATCATAGATAATTAATAGTAATATATATAGTATTAGTCAAAACAATATTATATAATATGCCAAACTTAAATGTAGATGCTGCAGTAAACACACAAGCTAAGAATTTAATAACATCGGTTGAAACAGGTTTTAATTCCGCTAAAGGATTATTTAATGATTTCTTCGATATAGAGGATCCAGTTGGTGTGCAGGCCCAACTTGTAGAGAAACAATCTCAAAATACCCTAAAGTCTAATAAAGAAGTAGATAATAGTTTATCGTTGACTGGTAAATCTGCCAATAAAGTAGATACAGAAAAGTCAATATCAAGTGATGCAGGATTTTATACAGATGAGGTTCAATCAGTAGAACATAAAGATCCTAGGGATAAGAGTGGACAAACATTGATATCTGTTGGTAAAAGACCTTATTCACTATTTAATAAATATTCCCTAGTAAATTTTAGAGGTACTCCTTTAAATGCAGAAGGTATTAGTGGTAAAGCAAAGAGTCCTCACTATAATATAATAGATCCAAAAACTTTGATTAATCCAAGTGCTACTAGGATTATAGATTTAACATCAGGTACTGTTGGATATCAATATACATATTCAGACTTTGCATTAGCAAAATATTTTGGTAAAATACCAAACAACATGATGGTAACCTTACGTAGGTTTGCATTCCCATGTCCTGATGATGTTATTAGTCCTAAAATTGCTGGAAAGGATGCACCTCAGCCAGATATTGCCCGAGCGATAACATGGTTAGGTGAAGAAACTGGAAATTCTCTTAATGATATTTTAAACTTTTCACATGGATATAATTGGAAGGAAGCTGAAGCAGATACTCAAAAGTTACAATCACAACAAAAAGATGCTTCCGGAACTGCAGGTAAAATTATAAACAGCAGCTCAATATTATCAGCAGCTGGAAACGCTGCACAAGGTAGGGACGCTTACGATACTGCTGTTAGAAATGCAAATGCAGGATATGACGCATTTAGTGAAACATATCCCAATCATGTATTCGGACCCCTTAATGTTATAAAGAAAGTTTTACAAAGAGAACAAGGTCTTAATTTTACGCAAGAGTTTACACTTAAGTTTGAATATGAATTGAGAGACTTAGGAGGAGCAAATCCAAAGGTTATTATGTTAGACCAATTATCTAATATATTAGCATTAACTTATAGTAATGCTCCTTTTTGGGGAGGAGATGTAAGGTATATTGGAGATGGTAGTGTTGCAAAACCTTTAGGTGATTTAACTAAATTACAAAGTGGAGATTATAAAGGATTTTTAACCTCAGTTGTATCTAGCGTTACTGGTAAAAAGAACGCA
>Ga0307488_10000826_pt1 | contig 25839 bp, 17 predicted proteins | sample SB02metaG_FD_202248 | JGI IMG/M metagenome (GOLD analysis project Ga0307488, IMG submission 202248) | Sea-ice brine microbial communities from Beaufort Sea near Barrow, Alaska, United States - SB 0.2 | ecosystem: Environmental > Aquatic > Marine > Coastal | place: USA: Alaska | collected... | reverse complement strand
CGCGAGAGCGACATGATCAATTCTCTGTTTGTGCTATACAACAAAGACGCAATCCCAGACCGTGTAGAGCGCGATTTTGCCTTTTTGGACAGTATGCGTCAGCTTCATGCCAAATATCCAGATGACGCTGATATAGCCACAATCTTTGGCGAAGGCTATATGAATACAACCCGCTGGGACTATTGGGAAGCTGATGGAACAGCCAAGGTGGGTACTGAAGAAGGCAAGGCCGCATTAGAGGCAGCAATGGCTTTAGAGCATGACCATCCTGGCGCTAACCACCTGTATATTCACTTAATGGAAGGTTCTGGTCAGCCCGAACTGGCGATGCCTGCTGCCCAAAAGCTAGAAAGTATAGTGCCAATTTCTGGCCACATGGTGCACATGCCTGGCCATATTTACCTGCGTGTTGGTGAGTATGAAAAAGCCATCGACATCAATGAGCGTTCGCAAGTGGTGGATAAACAGTTTGCTGAAATCTGGGGCGACACAAATTTCCCAATGATTGGCACTTATCCTTTATCCCACAAAATTCATGCGCCACATGCCTTGGACTTTGTTCGCTATGCCAACATGTTGCAAGGTAACTATGCTGCCTCCGCTGACGCGGCAAGTCGCGGAGCTGGAAACGTTGGCGACGACGCTGCTATCAGCAGTGGTCAAAAGAGAATCGCCCATAATTGGATTGTCGATAAGGTTTTTGGTAAGTACGACAAAATCCATGCTGCCGAACAGTCCCATAGTGGCACGCCTTACTTGGATGGTATGTGGAGTTATGTAAAAGGTAGCGCCCACGCATCTAAGGGCCATATCGACCTGGCGAAAGCTGAAGTTGCTAATATTCAAGCTCAGATGGGCGCTGACAACGTTGACGACACTGGGGTTGGTCCAACGCCGGCGTCCCATGTTTTAAGTCTTGCTATGCATGCCTTACTGGGAGAGATCGAAGAAGCTCAAGGTAATATTGATGGTGCGATTCTTCACTACGGTCATGCGGTAGAGTTTCAAGACAACTTGAACTACACCGAGCCACCGGACTGGTCTCAGTCTATGCGTCTTTATCTTGGTGCTGCATTACTTGAAAAAGGCGATGCTGCAGAAGCCGAAAAAGTATATATGAAAGACCTAGAGTGGAATCAGCAGAATGGTTGGTCTACATTTGGGCTTTATCAGGCTGTTGAAGCTCAGGGCCGCGAACAAGAGGCGATAGTGATTAAACGCCAGTTTGAATCCCTCTGGAGGAACGCTGACGTTGTTTTAGAGCGCTCACGTCTATAGTTGAACTTGGCTTAGCAAACCGCCATAAGAAAAATCCACTGGGTAGAATTTTCTAATTCCGCCCAGTGGACTAACTCTCCCCAAAACTATTATGCTTTCTTAAGCCCTGCTGTATTCTCAGATTGGCAATTGCGAACTTGTTGATTCTCTGCTTTTTTCTTAATTTAGAGACTTTATCTAGCTGCCGCAATGGCTGCTTTGTATTGGCTCAGGCATCAGTTTCAACACTGATTCATGGCTGTAGTTCGTGAAGCTTGTTTATGATTTATTCATATCTGAGCACCATCGCCGGTCTGACTCGCGCGCTTTTCCAGGATTGTGAAGCCACGGCAGCAAGGGCAATAGTTACCGATAGGAAAAAGCTCACAAAGAAGGGCAGGAAGGTTACTGAGGCTTGCGCCGCGAATCTGCTAACATAAAGATTCCCGGCAATGTAGCCAACAGGCCATGCAAAAGAATTTGCAACTACAATTGGCTTCGCGAAATCCATAAGCAGCATACGTAATAGTCGTCCGCTACTTGCACCCATCACTTTTCGAATTCCTACTTCTTTTTGCCTAATATTGGTAATGAAAGTGGCGTTACCTAAAACACCGATGCTCGCAACTAAGAAGCCTATTACTGAAAGAAGTCCTACCGACAGACTTATAGAGAGAAATAGGGTGTAGGTGTCGTAAAACATATCATCCAAAAACTCTCTCTGGATTGCTATAGCTGGCATCAGCTGATTCCAGGTTTGGTCTATATGAATGAGAGCCTCGTTTACATTGTCCTTGCCTATTTTGATGATCATGAAAGTAGCGCTCTCAGGACGTAGCGTATAAACGCTTCCGAATACGCCGAAGCTGGCAAAATCAATAAACTGAAAAGTCTGTGATCCCACAGCGCCAACAATAATAAATTCTACGACAAAGGCAGTTTCAACTGTCGGTGGAGTTATATGTCGATAGATCGAGCTTCCTAATGCGGCTTCCGCATTTTCCCAAACTAAGGTTTGGGCGGTCAGGTCATCTATTAGGAAGGCATAAGGGCCCGAGCCGGGGGCAAGTTCCGAGAAAGCGGGAAACCTGTCTAAGCTTCGCTCGCGGGAAAACTCGCGGCCGGCTATCAACGGCACATTCATTGTGTCGGTGAAGTCGTATCCCACATCTTGGTTACTGAATTCATAGGTTGTGGCATTTATATCGGGCTCTCGCGAAAGGCTTATACTTGAGATGCTTATAGACCAAGGCAACACATCTACTTGAGACACTGAGACAACACTAGGATTTCGTTTAAGCTGTGTTGCTAGTAACTCAGGGCTGACAGTAAACGTGTCTGTTGGTATTGTAATCGCTAGCTTAGGGTCAATTAACTCTCCGTCTAGCTGGGCTGTCATCGCGATATTCTGTAGGTACATAACCACTGCAAGGATCATCAAAGTACCAGAGATAAAAAACTGGATTCCAACCATGATTGAGCGCAATCCGGAGGAATAACCGCTGGAGCCTTTGGGTCGCATCATTGATACCAAGCTGACAGTTGCCGTTCTAATAGCAGGATAGCCACCGGCAATCAGAACGATGAACAAAACAATGGAAAGTAAGACAGCCCAAAGGCTTGGATCTAACAGCATAGTATTGCTAACCCCAATCATGCCCATGGCTCCTAGCTGAGTTAGCACTAGAACAAGCACTGAAAGGGTTAAGAACAGGGCAAACAAAACAAAGAGTAAGCTTTCATAACAATACTGAAAGATGATTATGCTACGTTTGGCTCCTAATATTTTTTGGACTGCTATCTCTTGGCTGCGCAGTGATAGCTGGGCTATTACTAAATTTGAATAGTTAATGCAGCCAATCAGCAGCACTAGCGCTCCGGCTATGACTAAGACATCGGTGATACTAAAGCCACCGGTTAGCATCGCCATTTGTGAGGTAACAAGCTGATTAACCGGCTGCAGTTCATAACTAAGGAACTCCGCACGTTCGGTCGGCATCGTTGTTTGCACGAACTCATCTAGCTGTCGATTAAAGTCATCTACGTCAACAGCCATGTCTTCAGGGAATTCGAGGTAGACATAATAGGATTGGTTGCCCCAGCGGTCAGCATCCGGATCACCGCCACTGGCCATAATGCGCTCTCTAGTAACCGCATCTCTGAGCTCAATAGGTACAAACATTTCTGTATCAAAAAACGGGATTGATGATTCTAGATGAGATGGGTTCGTGGGTTTCGCTGTGACTCCAACAATTGCGATGTCATCGCGATTTCCAACTAAAACCCTTTCCCCCAACAACATCAGTCCGGCCCCACACCCGCAGTGCTACCGATTCGGTGACGATGGCGGAATTAGGTGGCAGCTCACTGCCTGTTGCTAAGCCATGGAGCGATTCCATCTCAAAAATATTAAAGAAATTAGCTTCAACATACCGAGTGGCCATTTTTATCGCTTGATCATCAATAGTGACATCAGCATCGCCACCGCCGGCTGCAGCTCCTACGATATTAGGAATGTCAGGAAAGGCTGCCCGCAAGTACCTGGCAGCTGGGTCGGCAACAATGGGAAATCGTTCCGGGCCTGGCCCGCCGGTATTGATCTGAACGATGTTATAAATCTTACCCGCATTGGGGAAGTGCTGATCAAAGCTGTCTGTGTAATTGGCTAGCAATACGGCAGATATGAAGCAAAGAAAGCCAAACACCAAACTTAGCAGGCTTATAGTGGAGTGTAGTTTAAAGTTGAGCAGGGCCTTTACGGCCATCTTGGTGAAGTGACTTATCATGAGCTTAAGTTATCCATTAGTTTCTGCTAGTGAGATGTCTGCATTTTTTGCTAATGGGAAAACAGGGTTCGGGCCATGGATAACCTCGCCGTCTAACATCTCGATGACTCTGTCTGCTTGCGCGCCATGCTCAGGAGAGTGGGTTACCATCAAAATAGTGGTTCCGTTGTTCTTCAGGATGTTCAGCATGTTCATAACGTCATCACCATTTTTGGTGTCCAGGTTGCCGGTAGGCTCATCCGCTAAAATCAGTTTTGGCTCGCCAACAATAGAGCGTGCGACGGCCACTCTCTGCTGCTGGCCGACTGATATTTCCTGAGGCTTGTGCCTTGCTCGGTTTTCCAAACCGACCAGTTTTAGGGCTTTCTCAACTTTCTTTCGACGCTCTTTTTTCGGTATCCCTAGATACAGCAGAGGCAAATCAACATTCTCTTCCACGCTGAGATCGTCGATCAAATTGAAGTTCTGGAAAATAAACCCAATATTTTCCTTCCGCAGATCCACAAGCTCATTTTCAGAGCGCTGGGCTAAATCTTCTCCATCGAAAAAATACGCTCCAGAGCTTGGATTATCGATCATTCCGATTACATTCAGCAGTGTAGACTTTCCACAGCCAGAAGGCCCCATTATGGCAACGAACTCGCCCTTAGATATGTGGATATTAATGTTGTTCAGCGCAGTAGTTTCCATATACGCGGTCCGATAAACCTTGCTTAGATTCTTCAATGTGATCACGGTTTCAAATTCCTAGTTCAAAATGAGGCATTTAGATAAGACAGGATTTATGCCCTAGGGTTACTGCTTATTTCATGCAAAAAATAATTAATAACAAATACAATGACTTGGGGCGCATTAAAAAACCGATAGTTGTGGCGTTCAATAACTGTTGGTGAGAATCACCATGGTTACGGCGCAAATGGAGGGCAAGGTGAGAGTCAACTCAGGGTATACTGAATCCGACAGTCAAATTTTTCACCAGCAGGAACCGCTCCTATGAAGACTTCGATAGCCGCCAAGCTTAAAGTAATGTTGATGCTATTTTCATGCGTGCATTTTTTAGCTATTTGCAGCTCTAATGTGAATGCTCAAGATCACTTTAATCCGAAAGGAAACCCGCCAAGCGAGTTCACAGTAGCCCTTCAAAGTGAACTAAGAGAGTCGCTGCCTTTTGACGATGAGCGAGATTTTGCGGAGTCTAGCAGAGGCTTCATAGCCGAGCCGGACAGTAGACGTATCGTCGGTGCAGCTGGCAATACAGTATGGGATATGAACCGCTATGACTTTCTGCTTAACGGGGATGAACTGGACAGCATACACCCGTCGCTGCAGCGCCAAGCCACACTGAATATGAATTTTGGGCTTTACGAGGTGGTGCCAGACTTTCTCTATCAGGTGAGAGGATTCGATTTGGCCAATATGACCCTAGTGAAGGGGGACGAAGGCTGGATCATATTTGATGTCCTGTTAACGAGCGAAACCGCCGCAGCAGCCTTGGCACTTGCCAATGAGCAACTGGGTGAACGGCCTGTTAAAGCGATTGTCTATTCACATTCCCATATTGATCATTTTGGCGGTGTGCTAGGGGTTACTAGTGAGGAAGCTGTTCGCTTGGGCGAGGTTATGATTATTGCTCCTTCCGGGTTTATGAAGGAGGCAATCTCCGAAAACGTCTATGCCGGTACTGCGATGTCACGTAGGGCCGTCTTGCAATACGGCCGCACTATTCCATCAAGTCCTTTTGGGCAGGTGGATTCGGCAATTGGCAAAGGCTTGGCGGCAGGTACCACCGGCTTGATAGCACCTACTCTAGTAATCGAGGGTGAGTATGAGGAGCACATAATTGATGGCGTTAAACTTGTGTTCCAGAATACGCCAGGCACCGAAGCACCTGCGGAAATGAATACTTGGTTCCCTGAGCAGAAAGTATTTTGGGCGGCTGAGAACATCACAGCGACAATTCACAATATTTATACTTTGCGCGGTGCACTTGTACGAGATGCCCTGCAATGGTCAAGACAGATAAACGAAGCTCTTTATCGCTTTGGAATGGAGGCCGAGGTGCTGGTGTCTTCTCACAACTGGCCGCGATGGGGTAATGAAAGAATTCAAGAAATTATGCGAGCCCAACGCGACGCTTACGCGAATCTGAATAATCAAGTATTGCACTTGGCCAACCAGGGCGTCACGATTAACGAAATGCACAATGAGTACAAAGTTCCAGAATCTCTGCGGCAGCAGTGGAATGTTCGTCAGTATCATGGCTCAGAGTTCCATAACTCGCGCGCGGTAGCTAATCGGTATTTGGGATATTGGGATGGTAACCCCGCGACTCTTGCACCGCTGTCCCCAGCTGATTCTGCACCTCTTTATGTGGAGATGATGGGCGGGGCGGCTGCTATTATGAGTCGCAGTGAAGAACTCGTTGAAGAAGGCCGTTATCGTATGGCAATGGAAATATTGAACAAGCTGGTATACGCCGAGCAGAACAACCAAGTTGCGAAAGATTTGCTTGCGGATGTGTTCGAACAACTTGGCTATCAGTACGAAAGTGCAAGTATGCGTAACGTGTTTCTAGCAACAGCTCAGGACTTGCGGAATGGCATGCCTAGGATTCCTGCTCCAAGAGGCACAAGTCCTAGCCTTGCCCGAGCGATGACAACGAGTCAGTGGTGGGACGCAGTGGCTACTCGAGTAGACAGTGACTTGGCTGATGGAAATGATTTTATTATAAACTTTCTAACGCCAGACACCGATGAGAGTTATGTTGTAGAAATGAGTAGTGGTACCTTAACCAATATCGCGGGTTACTCATCAGACAATGCCGATGCTACCATCACCATGAACCGAAGCGATCTTGATACGGTGATTATGGGAGCGGCGACCCTTGGATCTCTTTTGCAGACAGGTGTTGGTAGCGTCGAGGGTGACATCTCCGTTCTGCTAAGTCTAACTGAAGTGTTGGTCGAATTCGCACCAGGCTTTGAAACTATGCCAGGCACTGCGCCGAAATAAAAACCGAAGTTGGATTATCTTTAGATGGATTCACCAGTTCTTAGAAAGCTTAACGTTAATGCCCAAATCAATGAGTCGAATACTATCAGTGAACTTGCTGATTTCATGATAGGGCATTCCAATTCAGTTGTTATTACAGGGGCGGGCATAAGCTCCGGGTCAGGTATACCAACTTATCGAGATGATAATGGCACTTGGAAGAGTAATCGCCCGATTCAACATGCCGAGTTCATGCGAACCCATTCGGCTCGTCAACGTTATTGGGCTCGGAGCTTCTCAGGTTGGCCAACCATAGAAAAAGCGGAGCCCAATCCTGCCCATGTCGAGCTAGCCAATTTAGAAAGTCTAGATTTTGTCGGCCAGTTGGTTACTCAAAATGTTGATCGTCTCCATCAACGTGCCAATCATAAAAGAGTCATTGACCTTCATGGACGTCTCGATCAAGTGCTGTGTATGGACTGTGGCGCCTTAATTGCTAGAAGTGATATTCAGGATTGGCTAAAACAACATAACCCCCATCTACATGAATCTTCAAATTTAACTAGACCCGATGGCGACGCGGATGTGGATGAGGGATTAGTCAAAGCGGTTCAGGTACCTAGCTGTCGACGTTGCAGTGGCGTATTGAAACCTAATGTAGTTTTTTATGGGAGTTCGGTGGAAAAAGATATAGTCGAGTCGATTTATCAGAAAATTCTGAGATCGGATTCTTTGTTCATAGTAGGTTCGTCTCTGATGGTATATTCCAGTTATCGATTCTGTAAATTCGCTGCTGAGAATAATATTCCAATAGTCTGTATCAATCAGGGGTTAACCAGAGCGGATGATTTACTGACCTTAAAGGTTTCCAAGCCTTGCGCTGAGTCACTCCAAGCACTTAGCGCTATGCTGTGATGTTCTGAAAACCGTTTATAATCGAATATGAGACTGATAATAGTTATTTGAAAGTGCAAAAAGCATTGAAATTGATGATGGCCTTAATTGTGCTTATGGCCTTACTTTTTGCGCCCGATGCCTCACAGCGCATACTTTTGTTAGCGGCTGAGTAGGCCTTAGCAATAATCCAATTTCTCTAAACCAAACTCATGTTTATAGCGACCTAGTTTCTACGTCCCCGTCCCCTTTTCAGCGGGCTCGTTATTCTACATTTGAATTGCAGGCGGTTTGGGTGCTGCTAGTGCAATTCTTGAAGGATTTTTCGATCTGGCGAAATTCTCCCTCGATACTCAAAACACACTAATTTTATTTGTATACTTAGAAAATCACTTACTGTTCTTATTTGACTGCCTTGAGCTCCGATTCTCACAACAGTTATTCCTGTTGATGAATCGCGTTTTTGTCCTGGTTATTTGAGAACCGGATCGCTGGTCTTCCTAAATCAGAACTAATGCTGTAATTTATTTCATGGTGGGGCAAAAGGATTCTATAGAATGAAGGTTTTAATTATTGGGATCTCTTTTAGAAAGACTGAAAATCTTAATTATTCGAAGATCTCTGGGAGAAGCTCAATTGATATTAGTTGAAAAGAATTGTGCAGCTCGTGCTGCTTTTGTAGGATTAATACTCACATTGTCATCATGCAGTGATCAACCTGCTGGCACGGCTGTGAATGAAGAGGCTGATGTGGTGCTCAGTCAACCTACCACTCCAACTTATGATTTCAACGAGTGGTTGGATAGTGAATATGCTATCGAACTAGACTTTCACCCGCTTACAAAAACAAGTCAGGGAATTAAAAGTGACTACGGCGAGTTAGACGACGTTTCCGAGCAGGCACTTGACCGTAAAATGGCATGGCGAGATGATAGTGTCGCTAGAATGCGAGCCGAGTTTGACCGGACTAAGCTTGATGTTGAGGGGCAATTGTCTTGGGATCTCTGGGAATATCAGCTTGAGATTGCCGAACTAAATCTACCGTTTAGAAGACATGCTTATATATTTGGGCGCAACGGGCCGCAGTCGCGTTTGCCCAATCGTCTTATCAACAACCATCGGGTTGATTCTGTCTCCGACATGGAAGCTTACGTTTCTCGTCTACGGCAATCTCGAAGGTATATGTCTCAGTATTTGGACAGAGCAAAGCTTTCAGTGGCTGACGGTATTCGGGCGCCGTTTTTTGACTATGATCAAGCAATAAGGGAGGTAAAAAGAATCATAACCGGGGCGCCTTTTACTGAAGAGGGTTCCTCTGCGCTGTGGAGCGATGTAAGTGAGAAAATATTGGCTCTCAGAGATAGGGATATGATTGATGAAGCTGAAGCCGCGAGGCTTTCGAATGGAGCAAAGGATGCTCTTTTGAATTACTTGAAGCCAGGGTTCGATGACGTGCTTGCTTGGCTGGAGTCCGACCGAGTTAATGCATCCGAAATAGCCCAAGGTGCATCTTCCCTACCTAACGGGGATGATTATTATAGTGCTCGTTTGCAAACGATGACCACTTTGCAAATGGGCGCGGATGAAATTCATGTTCTAGGGATTTCTGAAGTTGCAAGAATTCATAAAGAAATGGAGAGCATAAAGCGGGTTGTTGGATTCGAGGGGTCGTTGCAAGATTTTTTTGGATTTCTTCGAGAGGACGATCAGTTTTATTTTGAAACAAACGATCAAGGTAGAGCTGATTATCTTGCTCTAGCCGAAGTTCACCTAACGCAGATGTACACTAGATTGCCAGATTACTTTGGAATTCTGCCAAAAGCAGGTTTAGAAGTGAAAAGAGTGGAATCGTTCAGAGAGACTGCTGGTGGGGCGGCTCACTACCGGCGGGGAACTAAAGATGGCTCTAGACCCGGTACTTTTTATGTCCACTTGACGGATATGCGTGCCGCTGCAGTTAACCGTCTAGAAAATCTATCCTATCATGAAGGTGTTCCTGGGCATCATATGCAGAGGTCTATACAAACAGAATTAGAAAATATTCCTCAGTTTCGAACCAACGGCGGTTATACCGCTTACAGCGAAGGGTGGGGTCTTTATGCCGAACTGCTTGGTAAAGAAATGGGCGGATACAACGATCCGTTTGCAGATATGGGCAGGTTGTCGGGTGAGCTTTGGCGCGCAGTGCGGTTAGTGGTTGATACAGGTATACATACGAAAGATTGGACTCAAGCCGAAGCGGTCAATTATGCTTTAGCCAACTCTCCGCGACCTGATTCGTCAGTGCGCTCTGAAGTCCGTCGCTATTTCAATAATCCGGGTCAAGCTACTGCGTATAAAATAGGCATGCTAAAAATAATTGAGTATCGAGAAAAAGCTGAGGCCCAGCTTGGCGAAAAATTTGACATCAAAGAATTTCACGACACGGTACTAGGATCGGGGCCCATACCTATGATCGCTCTAGAGGCGCAGGTGGGTAGATGGATAAGCAGAACGTTGAACAAATAGATGCCAGAATAAAGCGGAAAACAGGTATCCCGTATGAAAACTGTATCTTATGAGGTAATAGTCGTTCAATAGGTTAGAGCACGGTTTCAATACCTAGCACAATTAGCGCCAACGCGATCGCCCAAAGCAAACAAGCTAAGGCATCAAACAGGCTGTAGCGGATTCGGCTGAATCCGCTTAGTCCCATTAATGCGGGAACCAAGCTTCGTACTGCTGGCACAAAACGACCGATGAATATGGCAGTGCTGCCGAATTTTTGAATGAGATTCTCGCCCTGAGATATTGATTTGGCATACTTGTCTGCGATTTTCGTTTTATGAAATCCAGGGCCAATAATTCTGCCAATATGAAAACCAAGATGGTCTCCAGCAAATGCCCCAACGAATGCTAGAGAACAAACCAACTCTATAGGGGCTAGATCGTACTGGATAATAAAAGTAGCGATTGCCAGCAGCAGCACGCCAGATATAAACAAACCAATACCAACACAGGCCTCAGCGAAAGCAAAAACTGGTATTAACCATATTGCATAGCTTTGACGTGCTTCTAGCCATTCGATAAAAAAAGTGTCGATGGGTTAAGTCTCTTGTATTGATTGATCTGTGATGGGGGAATTATCCTTCTAGTATTTCCCATCTTCCATAAGCTTGTTCGAGTTGAGCTTGATTGTCAGTCATCTCTTTTAATGTCTTACTGACTTTATCACTGTCTTGTTCATAGAAGTCTGGCTTAGCCACTAGGTCTTCAAATTCACCCTGTTTAGCTTCTAATTTTTCGATGAGTGCGGTTAAATCCTTTAGTTCTTGCTGTTCTTTATATGACAACTTCGGTTTGCTTGGCTCTGTCTTTACCGGAGCAGGTTGAGCCTTTGCTTTAGGCGTTGACTCCGCTGGAGTCTCTTTTTCATCTTGCAAGCTTAGCAAGCGACCGCCCTTAGAGGCCCAGTCAGAATAGCCACCAACGTATTCACCGATGGAGGCTTTTTCTTCAAATACCATCAAACTTGTGACCACATTGTCCATAAAGACTCGATCGTGACTTACCAACAGTACTGTGCCGGGAAATCCCAACAGAATGTCCTCTAGTAGTTCTAGGGTTTCCACATCCAAATCATTGGTTGGCTCATCTAATACCAATATGTTGGCCGGCTTGCTGAATAGCTTGGCCAAGATGGCTCGGTTTTGTTCTCCACCTGACAGGGCTTTGGCAGGGGTACGAACGCGATCAGGGGTGAACAAGAAGTCTCCGAGATAGGTGATGGCATGCTTTCTCTTACCGTCAATTTCGATGAATTCTTGGCCCCCACAAATATTGTCGATGAGGTTTAGTTCCGGATCTAGCTGGGCCCTAAGCTGATCAAAGTAGGCGATTTCTAAATTGCTGCCAGTCTTCACCACTCCAGATGAAGGTTCTAGCTGGCCTAGGATGATTTTTAACAGGGTTGATTTTCCTGCCCCATTAGCGCCGACCAAACCGATGCGGTCGCCACGTAGAATGGTGGTAGAGAAGTCCCTGATGACTTCGTTATCACCGAAGCTGTGAGAAATATGTTCCAGCTCAGCAACGATTTTTCCAGAGCGTGAAGCGGCATCTACCTTAAAGCTGGCCTTGCCTACCTGATCTCTTCTTTGACTATGCTCTTGGCGAAGTGCTTCTAGAGCTCTTACTCGCCCCTCGTTACGGGTGCGACGGGCCTTAATACCCTGACGTATCCAGACTTCTTCTTGTGCTAGTTTTTTATCAAATAAAGCATTGGCTCTGTCTTCGGCAGCTAACTGCTCTTCACGAAAGCGTAAAAAACGCTGATAAGTTCCTTCAAATTCATAGAGAAGGCCTCGGTCCAGCTCAACAATAGTGTTTACCACTTTTTGCAAAAACGCTCTATCGTGAGTTACTAAAACCATCGCACCGCGAAAATCTTGTAGTTGTTTTTCAAGCCATTCAATCGCTGGAATATCGAGATGGTTAGTCGGCTCATCTAAAAGCAGGATGTCCGGCTCAAGAACCAAGGCACACCCCAGCGCGACTCTTTTGCGCCAACCGCCAGAGAGCTCCGACATTTTTTTCTCGGCTGGCAGGTTAAGCTGACTAATAACCGTGTCAACTCGCTGACTTAGGCTCCAGCCATCATTGGCCTCAAGTTGCTCTTGCACAGCTGCCAGTTTGTCCATATTGTCAGCGTCAAAGTTACTTGTCAGTTGGTGATAGGACTTTAAGAGTTCACCTACTTCGCTAAGACTTCCCGCTACAACGTCGTAAACAGTTTCTTCACTGGCGTCAGGGAGGGATTGATCTAGCCAGGCGATTTTTACTCCGGGCCGCAACCAGCGTTCACCGCTGTCTGGTTTTACCAGCCCTCCAATGGTGCGTATTAAAGTGGTTTTGCCTGTGCCGTTACGGCCAAGCAGGCCTAAGCGCTTGCCTTTTACCAGATTCAGCGACACTTCATCCAATAAGATGTGAGTGCCAAAATTAATTGAGATTTTATCGAGTTTTAACAAAGGCATTGGTTAGATTCTTCAGTAGTTACGCATCCGGACAGCAAATTTGCCCCCGGAAAGAGGTGGCCTTACTTTAAAAGCAGAAGAGTCTAAAGCATGTTGGGCCTCGCTGCGAGTAAATGGCGAATTACGCGACGAAGTGCGGCTTTAACTGTTTAACCCCAGCCAAGGTTTGCACTATCATGGCCTGTCGAAGTTGCTCTCACTGAGCAAATGAAAAACTAGATCTAAAGGAATAAAGCGTTGTTAGATGTACTTATAGTTGGTGCTGGAATTTCAGGGATTAGCGCCGCCTGTTATTTGGAAAAAGAATGTCCACTGGTAGATTATAGCATTATTGAGGCAAGGGATAATTCAGGAGGCACCTGGGATTTGTTTCGCTATCCGGGTATTCGTTCGGATAGTGACATGCACACCTTTGGTTTTTCCTTTAAACCTTGGACTGACCCAAAAGTACTGGCCGATGGGGCGTCGATCCGAGAATACGTAAATGAGGCAATTGCTGACTATGAAATCGCTGACAAGATTCAGTTTGGTAGGAAGGTCATCTCGGCAGACTGGCGAGAAGATAAATCATTATGGTGTGTTGTCATTCAAGAGAAATCGGGGGAAACGGTAGAAGTTGAAACTCGGATACTGTTCATGTGTGCGGGCTACTACGACTATGACAAAGGCTACACCCCAGAAATACCAGGCCTTGAATCTTTTGCTGGCCAGCGGGTCCATCCGCAAAAGTGGCCAAAGGACCTGGACTATAAAAATAAGAAAGTAGCGGTTATTGGCAGTGGGGCTACGGCGATGACTTTGGTTCCTGCAATGGCGCCGGATGCCGCAAAGGTTGTCATGGTACAGCGCTCGCCAACCTATGTTGCATCACGGCCAAGGCAAGACACCCTATCTAATATCCTCAATGCAATTCTGCCTGCTCAGTGGGCGTACGATGCAGTTCGTTGGAAAAATATTCGCCTGCAAAATTATTTTTACAAAAAGGCCCGTGATAATCCAAAGAGAATAAAAGCCCTTTTGATTAATCAGGTCCGAAAAAACCTACCAGAAGGCTTTGCAGTAGATAAGCACTTTACGCCCAGCTATAACCCTTGGGATCAGCGGGTTTGTTTGGTGCCAGATGGCGATTTGTTCAAGGCAATTAAAAGTGGGAAAGCTGAAATTGTCACCGGCAATATTGATGCTATCACCGAAACAGGCATAAGGATGGTTGGCGGTGCAGAGATAGAAGCAGATATCTTAGTGACGGCGACTGGGCTAAACCTTAAGCTTCTAGGTGGAACGATATTTAGCATGGATGGTGTGGATATTGATTTTCGCGACCGATTTTACTATCAAGGAATGATGTTCTCCGGGGTTCCTAATCTGATTCAAACCTTCGGCTATATTAACGCGTCGTGGACACTGCGGGCTGACCTCAATTCTCTTTTTGTAAGCAGGCTGGTTAATTATATGCAGCAAAAAAATAAGACTAAAGTCAGCGCCGAGCTCGTTGGGGATGATCGAAACATGCCGGCAGAAAACCCGTTCAAGGACTTTCAGCCGGGCTATATGAGCAGAGGCTTACATATGTTTCCGAAGCAGGGAAATCATGCGCCATGGCAGAATACCCAGAACTACCTTTTAGATAAAAAACTTCTGGGCGAGGCTAACCTCGAAGACGGTGTGCTGCAATTTAGCTAGGTGCTGCTAATTTAAGCCAATGCTATACATTTTCTATGCCGCCCATTGAATGGAACTTGGTTTCGTAGAAATCTACGATACCCTCATGACCGCCTTCGGAGCCAATGCCTGATTGTTTCCAGCCGCCAAAAGGAGCAACTTCTGTTGAGAACACTCCAGAGTTGGAGCAGACAATTCCGTATTCCAGGTTTTCTGATACGCGCATCACTCTGCCAACATCGCGAGTAAAAAAGTAAGCTGCGAGGCCATATTCGGTGTCATTAGCTTTAGCGACCACCTCGTCTTCTGTTTCAAAATACTGAACTGTGGCGATTGGGCCAAAAATCTCTTCATTGGCCAGCCTCATCTCATCATTAATATTAATCAGTAACGTAGGCTGATAAAAACACCCGCCGAGCTCGTGCTGCTTGCCACCGATGACAACTTCCGCGCCTTTCTCTTTCGCATCAGCAAGTAAAGCATCCATTTTCTCAACAGCTTGCTTGTTAATCATTGGGCCGATAACTGCGCCTTCCTCAAAGCCGTCCGCTACTTTTAAGCCGGCGATTTCTTTCTTGAGTTTTTCTGTAAAAACATCTGCTACTTTGCTGTGGACGAAAATTCTATTGGTGCAGACGCATGTCTGGCCACAGTTGCGGAATTTTGTTGCAACACAGTGAGAGACTGCAGAATCAAGATCTGCATCATCAAACACGATGAAAGGTGCATTTCCGCCCAGTTCAAGTGAGACCTTTTTTACAGTGCTCGCACATTGGGCCATGAGTAATTTGCCGACCTTTGTTGAGCCGGTAAAAGTAAATTTAGCGATGCTTTTATGCTGGGTAAGCACTTTGCCGATAGCGGATGAGTTTTCACCAACGACGATGTTTAGGACTCCAGGGGGTATGCCAGCTCTTTCGGCAAGCTCGCATAAGGCCAGCGCTGAAAGGGGCGTGCCTGCATCGGGTTTTATTACAACCGTGCAACCGGCCGCCAAGGCTGGGCCCGCTTTTCGAGCAATCATGGCATTGGGAAAATTCCAGGGAGTAATGCATCCCACGACCCCGATAGCTTGCTTGTAAGTGAACAGACGCCTGTCATTGGCAACTGTAGGAATAGTAGCACCGTTCATCCGCTTACATTCTTCGGCGTAGTATTCAATAAAGCTGGCGCCATATTTCACTTCTCCAATCGCTTCCGCTAGAGGCTTACCCTGTTCTGCTGTCATCAGCGCGCCGAGGTCGTCAGCATTCTCGAGAATAAGATCGTGCCATTTCCGCAGCACTGCCGAGCGTTCCTTGGCCGTTTTTTTACGCCAAGTTTTGAATGCTGCATGCGCTGCCAATACCGCTTTTTCGGTATCTTGGGCATCTCCATTAGCGACGCTGGCGATTACCTCGCCGTTGGCTGGATTCGTCACCTCAAATTTAGTCGCAGCCGCTGTCCAGCGGCCATCAATATAGTTTTCGGATTTTAGTAAGGACGCATCTTTGAGTTTAAGCATGTTTATACACTGTTAGTATGAGTAGGTAATCGTGAGTAAGCAGGCACTTTAGCGCCGTCTGTTGTGTCTAACAAGCTAAGAACTGCTCAAGGTAAATTAAAACCAAAGTTAAGGCGCGTTTACAAAGCGTTCGATTAAAAGGTGGGATACTTTTTGAATCTTTCGCATACCACTTATGCACTTAGCGCAAACCAAGTAGAAATTAACGGTGGGCCGTCTAACCCCGATATCTATTTCCACTAGACCTGATTCTTGAAGACTTTCAGATTCACTCATAATCATTGCGCCGAGTCCTGAGATTGCTGCAGCTTTTTGAACCAAAAAATCATCGCTGGCCACGCTTGGTTTGAAATCCGAAATGGCTTTTTCTAAGATAGAGCGTGGACTAAGGGAGCTGTATTGACCTGCCAAGCTGACCCAGTCGAGATTTTCTCATTTGCAGGTTTGATTTAAGATGCCGACGTAAGGTTTGGCTCCATAGACCTTGGGCTGAATTTCACCCTCGTATAGGCACTCTATTTCCGGTTCGTTGGGGTAGTTGGTACGAACCGCGATATCCGCGGCACCACGGGTTAGGTCAACATGGTCAACAGCGGCTAATACTTCCAGCCTGAGCTGAGGTTCGAGTTTGCGCAGGGTCGCCGCAACGGCGCTATCTGCTCTACTGCAAATTCCGGGTACGCAGCAATTTTAACCACGCCCGATAATTTGTCTTCAGAGCCGTTGGCGATGCGCTGGGCCTCTGCTGCTCATTTTACCATCTGCTGGGCCGCGACCTGCAGATCATTTGCAGCCGCTGTAGCTTGTGCTCCATGCTTGCCGCGGATATACAATTGCTGCTTAAGTCGCGCTTCAAGCGCCTGACTACGCCTGCTGACAGTCGGTTGTCCCACCTCTAAGCCGGATGCTGAACGGCTAAAGCTTTGCCACTCTATCACTGTGAGCAGCGTTTGGGCGTCCTCCCATGAGAGTGCATTTTTGGTCATTTTATTCGAGCTCTCATTAAGCTAAGTAATATGCATTAACACATATTAGCATTCGATAATTCACAGTATAGGTCTCCAATTTCATGGTAAAGACTCGTGGTTATTCCAAATCGCAGTCAGACATCCAGATGACGAAACCCTATTGAGGAAAAGCCCAACGAAGCTATTGATGGGCCAGTTAATTGTGTTTTTAGTGCTAGCGGGTTGCCGAGCGTCAACAATCAGAACCGCCCTGGCAGATTTAGCGGGGGCTAGGTCTGTCACCGAGCTCGAAAATTCGATAGCTCAGCCCGGCAAGATCGTTTTTGAGAAGGACCTAGCAGCCAACTGGTCGGTGCCTCTATCGGCTCTATTGAACCTAGACCACGCTAAAAGGCAAGCGTTGAGATTAGTGATAAAGAAGAGACGATTCAAATTTATGTGTATTCCATAGAGCAACCTGAATTTGGCACTTATCTAGTGGACTCTGGTGTGGCTGCTGCATTCGCCGATGAATCCCAAGATAATGGCATCGGCTTGGTTAGTAGAGTCGGCAATGAATATGCGCGCCTTGGACGTGCTCAAGTCAACTGAGCAGCTTGCGCAAGAGCTAGGCCGAGTTGACTGCGTATTTCTTACCCATATTCACATGGGCCATATTATGGGTTTGTCTGATCTTGAGGGGCTTAAGTTTATCAAGATCCCGGGGATTGCGAGCTGTCCACGTTTATGAATTTGTTTACCCAGGGCAGCACAAATCGTCTTCTCGGCAGCACTCAGGGCATCTTGGAATGGCAATTTCGTGAAGAGGGGATAGTGGATGTATTTGGCGATGGAAGCTTTTGGGCGCTGCATTCGTTAGGACATACACCGGGCGCCACTGCCGACTTGGCTATCACAATACAAGGGCCGGAATTGGTGATTGGCGATGCAACCCATACTCGCTGGGGTTGGCAAAACGGTGTTGAGTCTGGCACTTACTTCGAAGATATCCCTCTTATTGCGACAAGCTTGGCCAGACTCTAGAAATTGGTTAATTCTAACCTTAGTGTCAGCGTCCATCCCGGGCATCAAGCACTGGCATTGTAAAAACAATCCAGACTCGCTAAGTAATTGGGGCTATCATTGCGCTCCGTTGATTTCTCTGTAGTGCGATATGGCCTTAAAACCGACAATATTTAAAATTAAAGTGGCACTTACCGACCTAGACAGAGAGGTATACGAGTCATTAAGTCTTACGATTGCCCAGCACCCCTCTGAAACCAGTGAGCGGATGATGGTCCGCTTACTTGCCTACTGTTTGAACTATGATGAACAGCTTGAGTTTTGTAAGGGGCTAAGCGATACCGAAGAACCTGATCTTTGGGCAAGAGCCTTAACTGGGGAGCTTGATCTTTGGATCGAAGCTGGTGAGCCCGGAGCCGATCGAGTTAAAAAAGTGAGTCGGCAAGCTAAAAAAACCATCGTCTACTGTTTCAATACAAAGTCAGCCACTTGGTGGCAACTAGAATCTCCTAAACTTGCCAAGCTATCTGCTACGATTATTCAGTTTTCCTGGCCAGAAATTCAGAAGCTAGCTGATCTGATTGAGCGGACAATGGATATATCGGTGACCATTACAGGAAATTCGGTTTATGTAGCCGCCGCCCGCGGTGAAGTCGAACTTTGCCTAACAACTTTGCAAGAATAAGGCTCTAGAACCGGATCCGATGAATGACGGTAACAGCTTAGGTTTTGGTTTATTGTTGTTGATGTTTTACTGCATAATCACCCCCCGCTTAAATAAAATCAAATTTCCAGAGACTAACTATGTGGTTTAAGAACCTACGCCTGTATTGCCTGACTCAACCCTTTGAAATGTCGGAAGAAGACCTAGAAACTCATTTGGCAGAAAAAACCTTTGTGCCCTGTGCAACCTATGAGAAGTCTCGGATTGGGTGGATAAGTCCGCTGGGCAACGACGCGCCGGTGGATGAAGAGGATGGAGTGGCGCCAATGCTAAGTCATGCGGTTGGTGATTACATTATGCTCTGTGCACAAAAGCAGGATCGACTCTTACCCGCGTCTGTAGTGCGTGAAGCAGCGGAAGAACAAATAGCGGAGATAGAGCAGCGTCAAGGACGTAAAATTTACCGCAAAGAAAAGCGTCAGATTCAAGACGATGTTTTTATTGCATTGTTACCAAGAGCCTTTACTCGATCCACACAAACTTTTGCCTATATTAGCAAAAAAGAAAAGCTTCTTGTGGTTAATGCCGCGAGTGCGCCAAAGGCCGAAGAGCTTCTTAATCTTTTGCGAGATACTCTTGGTACTTTCCCTGTGGCACTTCCTGAAAGCACGCGGGCCCCTAGCGATGTTATGACGCGATGGCTCAGAGAGGAGTCAGCTACAGACAGTTTTGAGATTCATGAGGACTGCGAATTATTTAACCCTATTGATGGCAGCAATGTGGTTCGCTGCAAAGGGCAAGATTTAGTCAGTGATGAAATCAAAGCTCATCTTGACGCAGGTAAACAAGTTAAAAGTCTTGGGGTTTATTGGAATAACCTGCTGAGCTGTATGATTAGCGATGACCTAGCGGTAAAGCGTTTGAAATTCGAAGAAATGAACGAAGAAATTGACAGCTTCGAAGAAGAATCTGCAGCTCAAAAATTTGATCAGGAATTTGTACTGATGACACTGGAGTTAAGTAATTTTTTCACTTCACTATTTGCAGCGTTTGGTGGTTTGGAAGATCCTCGCAATAAAGAGTTGCCGGATAACAGAAGCAAAGATAAAAATTAGGCAGGGCGACTGGCTCCGATAAATAATTCTCGGAGCCAGTTCTCAGGTCACGCTGTTGATAGAACTGATTGGTAAACTATCGATAAGCTACCGATAGAATCCAAACTGATCGTCTTCCATATCCATCAGGTTGCCTGCGCCAGACATCATCACCAGCTTATGCGTCTTGACTCGAGGCAGGATGCGCTCAAAATAAAAGCGCGCCGTTTTAATTTTGCTCTCGTAGAAGTCTTTCTCAGAACTGCCATTTTTTAGCGCAGAATATGCTGTGTCGGCCATAGTCGCCCAAAAATACGCTAACGTGATATAGCCTGAGTACATTAAGTAGTCAACTGACGCCGCACCAACTTCTTCTTTGTCCTTTAAAGCTTTTAGACCAAGCTTGGTAGTTAGGCCACCCCAGTCCTTATAATGTTTTCGAAGTGGTTTGATGAATTCCTTCATCTCACTGTTTTTACTGTCGCGGCAAAAACGGTGCATTACACGAGTGACTAAACGAAGCTTCTTGCCGCGGTCTGACAATACTTTTCTGCCAAGTAAGTCCAAAGCTTGAATGCCGGTAGTTCCTTCGTAGAGCAATGCGATTCTGGTGTCACGGACAATTTGTTCCATTCCCCATTCTGCTATATACCCATGACCGCCAAAAACTTGTAGGCCATTGTTTGCTGCTTCATAGCCTACCTCTGTTAGAAAAGCCTTTGCTATAGGAGTCAGGACGCTCATTATATCTTCGGCTTCTGTCTTTTCTTCTGCGCTGACATTGCTATTCAAGATGTCACCTTGCAATGTGCAAAAATAAATCATGGCTCTGCCACCTTCCGCGATAGCTTTTTGCTGCAGTAGCATGCGCCTTACATCAGGATGAACAATGATTGGGTCTGCGCTTTTCTCCGGGAATTTAGGTCCTGTTAAAGAGCGCATTGCAAGTCGGTCTTTTGCATAAGCCAGGGAACCCTGAAAAGAAAGTTCAGCTGCCGCGGAGCCTTGCAGGGCTGTTCCTAGGCGGGCAAAGTTCATGAACGTGAACATGTACTTTAATCCGTGGTCTGGTTGGCCAATCAAAAAGCCCTTAGCATTGTCAAAATTTATAACGGCGGTTGCATTACCGTGAATGCCCATCTTGTGCTCTATTGAGCCACAACTCACGGCATTCCTTGAACCATCATTAGCATTCATTTTAGGCACAACAAACAGAGAGATTCCCTTGGTGCCTGCTGGCGATCCGGGTATGCGGGCGATGACAATGTGAACGATGTTTTCTGCCATGTCATGTTCACCGGCAGAGATAAATATTTTGGTGCCGGTAATGCTGTAACTACCGTCTGTTTGCAACTCAGCCTTGGTTTTTAAAAGGCCAAGATCAGTGCCACAGTGAGATTCGGTCAGACACATTGTGCCGGTCCACTCGCCGCTTGTGAGCTTTGACAGGTAGGTTTGTTTTTGCTCTTCTGTGCCGTATTGAGAGAGCGTTAGTTTGGCGCCATGGCTTAACCCAGGATACATGCCCCAGGACCAATTCGCGGTACTGACCATTTCGTTAACTACAGTGGCTAAGGACTCAGGTAGACCTTGTCCGCCATAGGCCGCTTCACCAGCAAGACTGGGCCATCCGCCTTCCACATATTGCTTATAGGCTGCTTTGAATCCCGGTGGTGTGGTGACAACCCCGTTGTTAAACTGACAGCCGACGGTGTCACCAATTTGGTTTAGCGGGGCGAGAACCTCTTCTGCAAACTTGCCACCTTCGACGAGTATTGCATCAACTAACTCTCGATTGGCTTCCTGCGCACCGATATGTTGATAATGTTGCTCGGCCCCTAACACTTCGTATAACGTAAACTGAATGTCTCGAATAGGTGCTTTAAAATCGTGCATAGTCGCTTCTCTTTATGACTTCATGAAGTGGCAGATAACTTGATCGGACCACCACAAATTAGTTTTATAGGGCTAAATATAGAGTATGAGGCTTCAGTTGTCCGTAAATCCTTGGCCGAGGCCAATCAAAAGCGTAAATACATTGTTATTTCTTGCGCGGGCGAGTCAGTTTAGGAATCTGCCTTTTCAGGGCGCCGATCAATTGGTCCACGTCGCTTAGGCTTGTGTAATGCGCCATAGAGCAGCGTAGCACCTCGGGCTCCCAGATGTTTAAGCTGTCGAGAAGTCGTTTCGCGTAAAAATGTCCTGAGCCACAGGCGATGCCTTCTTTGGCAAGTGCTTGAGCCACTTGACCGCTGGGGACGCCTTTTATCTGAAGAGAAAAGGTGGGTACTCTAGCGTCCATATCAGCGCTCGTTGTCCCAATGAGCCGAATGCCGGTTTCTGAATTAATGAATTCTAAAAAGTGCTGAGCGAGCTTTTCTTCATGCTCGGCAAACAATTTGAACAGCAGCCTCGTTCTCTCGAACCTGCTTTTATTAGAATTTGTAAAGTGATGCGTATAGACGGCATCAAGGTAATCATTGATGCCAGTTAAACTGGCTATGGTCTCGTGGTTGGGCCCAGCTGGGTTGAGTTTGTGGTCAAGATCGTGTTCAGGGAAAAAGTAGTGATACTGCCCCTTCGCTGCTAACAATCTATCTCCCCTGCAGTAGAGAAGTCCAAGATGTGGGCCAAATACCTTGTAGAAACTAAACAGGTAGAAATCCACATCCCAGGCTTTGACGTCGACAGCTCGATGGGGTGCAAACGCAACCCCATCGACGCATACCATGGCGCCAGCAGCATGGGCTTTGTCTGTAATACTGCCTACATCATTTATATCCCCGGTGATGTTGCTGACTTGAGGAAACGCAACCAAGCGGGTTTTGTCGCTAAGAAGAGAATCCAGATCGTCTATTCTCATGGCGCCGGTATCACTGTTGGCAGGCCATTCTATAATGCGCACGCCAAATTCAGCCAACCTCCGCCAAGGCCCAGAATTGGACTCATGGTTCAGCGTGCTAACGATAATCTCGTCACCTGGTTTAAATAATGGGCGCAGCGCCTGTGCTAACACATAGACGTTCATGGAAGTAGAAGGTCCCAGAATGACCTCTTCTTTCTCCGCTCCAATAAGTTCTGCCATGAGTGTTTGGCTTCGACTGACTCGCTCAGTAGCATCGACAGATTCGGCAAAGGAATAACCGGTTTGAACCTGAGCATCAGTCATATAGTCAGTTATTCGCCTGATAACAGATTGAGGCACAAATGCGCCGCCGGCGTTTTCGAAAAAAGGATTGTTCCAACGCGAGGCCGGATATTGTTTTCGAACAAAATCTAAGTCCAATTTTTTCGCCATATTTGGAGTCTATCCTTATCAATTCAGTTTGGTTTTTCAAAAATATAGCGCTATAACAAGCTACTGTGTCGACGGTCACTTTAGAGATATAGACTGCCAGATACAATGCTGGCTCACGTTCTGCGATTCACTTTGTAGAGATTCAGCTGAAAAGTCATGCTTCGTCCGCTTTACTTGCCCAAAATAAAGCAATATTTCCAGTTGTTTCTGTGGATAATGCGCAGCCGCTTGTGAGGTTAGGTTTACGCAAGGGCCACTAGGGTGAGAAGAATGAGATCAGTGAGTAAGCAAAGTAAGCAGAGCAGTTACGAGATATCAGCGGCAGCTGGGTTTATGCTGTTGCTTCTAAGTTCGATGACTTTTGCCAGTAGCGAGCAGGCCTATAGCCAGTGCCCGACGATTTCAGATTCAGAGCAGAGATTAGCCTGCTTCGATAGCTTTGTTGAATCAAACAACACAAATCCACTAAATACGAGTGTTGTAGAGCGAGCCCTATATCCAGTATTGAGGGAAGGCGGGGAGATTTCCAGTAGAGAAAGTCGCTCTTCTACTCAGGCCAGAGAAGGATTGTCTGCACACGAGCCCAACAAAATGCTCGCGCGAACCGACTCTAACGACATCGATAGGCTATATATGGACGCGGTGTTGTCTCTCAAATACCCCATTCTGACTCCTTTGGTGGAATCTATTTTTGATTTCACCGGCTTTCAATTAGAAAAGAAGCCTCGTTTATTTATTGCATTTTCTAGCAGGTTCTCTCAATACATTGGCTCTCGAGATTCTTCTCCTGTGGTCGCGCGAAGTTACAATCCAGAACTGTTTGTCCGCAGCTGGACCGACAGCAATGACAGTTATTGGGACTTGGGCTTTGGCCATGAGTCAAATGGTCAACAAATTAATGATCAGCAGGCGTTCACGCAATTAGAGCAATACTACATAGGTAAAAATGAAGAGCCGTCGTTTGCGAGAGATAGTATTAGTCGCGGATGGGACTACTTGTCAGTAGATTGGAACAGACAATGGGAGACCGGTTTTTTGCCTAGCCTAAAAGGGTTTACAACGGCCCATATAGAGTTGCGCCGCTATCTGAGCGATGGGTTCCTGCAGGGCGTGCCAGAGGAATATAATAACTGGGAAGAACAGGGCGTTGAGGCTAGGCCGCGGGACCAATACGATGGGCTGAAATTCTCAGTTCAGTATAATCTGGTTGATGAGCTATGCATCATCGCCTGTTTTGATCGGTTGGAACTAACCCATAGGACTGGCTATGCTGACGTATTTAATAGAAATACCACCAGCCTTGAGTTGACAACTAGTTTAGTGGGCGTCCCGTTTCATATTTGGGCCATGTCTGGATATAACAGTGATTTAATAGACTATTATGACTACAGCAACAGCTGGGGCATCGGTATAGAATTCACCCGTTAATGCGGCAGGAAGTTAACAAAAAGATTTCTAGCCACTTGGCTGGATTAATAGCGTTTGATAACATTATTTATAATGAAACTAAAGACAAATTCGGAGATGAAATGAAGTTCTTAATAGATGCAATGCTGGTGTGGAAAAATAAGCTGCGAATTACCATTGCGGGAGCTTGCCTGTTTGGTTCTGTGCTTGTAGGTCAGTTAAGTTTTGCTCAGACTATCGTGAACGTTGAAACTAATGCAGGAAACTTTTCCATTGAGCTTTTTGATACGACTGCTCCGGCTACGGTTGCTAATTTTTTGAGCTACGTCAACAGCGGCCGCTACAACGGAACTGTTTTTCATAGGTCGGTACCAGGTTTTATTATTCAGGGAGGCGGCTTTCTTTTTGATTCAGCAACACAAACATTTCCTGCAATCAATTTAGATCCAGCTGTGGTGAATGAGTTCAGTCTATCAAATGCTCGCGGCACCTTAGCGATGGCAAAAGTTGCTGGAAATCCAAATAGTGCGACCAGTCAATGGTTTGTCAACCTTATTAACAATGCCGGAAATCTTGACAATCAAAACGGGGGGTTCACTGTTTTTGGAAGAGTGATTGAGCCTGGCATGACAGTTGTCGACGCGATTTCCAACTTGGAACGGTTCAATCTTGGCGATGTAGTGTCTGAAATTCCATTGGCCCCTGTAACTGGCGATGACGGGACTGTTGTGTCACGATCTGTAATCAGTATGCAGATGTCTGTCTCAGCTCCTCCTGAGCCTATTATCTCGAATTCATATGATCAATCCACCGGGTTGTTAAAGTTAAAAGTTGCCGTAGACAACACAGACTTTCTCGGTCTTTCCTTTGTTGTCGATTCGCTTGACCCGCAGATTGTTATCCGAGCACTAACCGATTCCATTGTGCCAGAGTCAGCTGGAGATGCCAGTTTTGCAACCTTTAGTTCAGCTGATGGAAGTTTGCTAGTCCAGAAACTTTATATCAACGGGGCAGTGGCATTTAGAAATGCTAGATTTACTTTAACCGACGGTGCGCGGTTTTTGTTTACCCTTCAGTCTGTGGACTAAGTTCAGTTAAAAAAACAATACAATTAGACGCTTTTGCTTGAGTGAAAATAAAATTAGGAGTTTTGACGATGAAGGCCAAGAAAATAGTTATCAGATTTACAAAAGCGACAATCGCATTGTCGCTATCAGTATTACTTATAGGTATGAGTAGTTCTCAAGAGGCGGATAAGCAGCTAGCGATTAGCGAAGACACTTTTCGCTGCTTAACT
>Ga0307488_10000825_pt1 | contig 25854 bp, 20 predicted proteins | sample SB02metaG_FD_202248 | JGI IMG/M metagenome (GOLD analysis project Ga0307488, IMG submission 202248) | Sea-ice brine microbial communities from Beaufort Sea near Barrow, Alaska, United States - SB 0.2 | ecosystem: Environmental > Aquatic > Marine > Coastal | place: USA: Alaska | collected... | reverse complement strand
AAGTGTATCTGAACGTTTGTATAAGATATGTATGATAATCCGCTGTTGGTGAGGAGAGCAGTGACCCAATGTTTTTTGAATCAATAGTGTATGCCTATAAATGGCACGAACTTAGTTGATGTTTGATGTTACTAACGAAAGACATTATTGGCAAGAATACACCAATATAATACTAAGGACTAAAAGACTATATTGTTGGAAAAAATGCCACTAGAGTAATCATAACTTATATAAAAAAATCACGATCTACTTTTTTATCTACGCTCAGACTTTGCTTGTCATGCCCAGCCAGAATGAATCAGACCCTACTATAAATAAGGCCTGTTCAACTTTAAGGTATGACGTTTTATCGGTTATCTAATTGAGTCAAATATTCGTGCACTTGCTCTCTGTCTGCTAATACAAACAACAACACTACATCCCCGGATTGCGCAAAATCCATGGCGATTTTTGCGCCTGCTAATGGATCCCCAGCATAGTGTATTTTTTTTGAAGAAATCGATTGTTGCTGCAGGTACTTGCCCACAATTTGTGGGACATCACCAATCTCGCGGCCCCGTAAATAATGCTCTAATTCAGTGACAACATATAAACTCGCATCTAACTCGGTGACTGCATCGGTGAGATTGCGAATTTCGTCGTCACTTCTGTCTCCAGCATGACTAAACATGGCTATTTTACGTTTAGCGGGCAATTGATTAATGGTTTTTACTACAGCCCGCATACTGTGTTCATTGTGGGCAAAATCGACTAATACCTTGATGCCGCTAATCTCATAGATATTGCCTCTTCCGGGGTTATCTTCAGCGTTACTGCCAAAATCCTTTAAGCCAGTTCTAATTGCCTCTGTTGGTAAATTAAGCGCTTTACATAAACCCACCACACCTAAAGCATTTTGCACATTGTGCTGGGCAGCACCATTAAGGGTCATGGGGACATGTTCTAATGAGGCAATATCTTCTTCTTCGTTGCCCATGGCGTAAATAATATGTTGATGACGTATAAATACGACTGCGCCACCGGTTTTCAATTGGCTTTGAATCAAAGCATTAAATTCGTCTGTGCTGAACCAACACTTCTTATTGTCGAACTTTAATCCTTGCTCAATCACAAGTGTATTATCGGCATTCAACACTAAGGTACCCTCCGCATCTAGCCCTTTAGCGACCACAAACTTGGTTTCTGCTAATTCTGCCACTGTATTGATACCGTATTGCCCCAAATGATCGCTGGCAACATTGGTAATAAGGGCCGCAGCCACTGAATTAATGGGTAAACCTCTTCTTAATATGCCACCACGGGCGACCTCTAAAAATGCCAGCTCAGTGCGTGGGTCTCTAAGTAACATTCTGGCTCCACCCGGTCCAGAATAGTCACCCATGTCAATAATGTTATCACCCACACGAATAAAATCAGTAGATGTGACCCCAGCCACAAATCCTGCAGCTTTAGCAATGTGCGAGGCTAAGCGTACGCTGGTAGATTTACCATTTGTGCCTGTGATGAAAGCGCTGGGTATATCTTGATAGTGTGGCCATTGAATATCTTTTAACGCGGGCAATTCACGAACCGGCCAGGTATGTGATGACTTACCCATGCCTAGGCTGACATCATCATCATCGGTTATGCAACTCACGCCATGTTTTTGCGCTTCATGCATGAACGCAATAAGCCCAGGATTGAGTTCTTCAGCAAGCTCAACATGAAGTTCACTTAGGCGTTGTTGCCAATTGGGTGTGGTTTCGTTTTTTAGTTCCGCCACACCACAATACCAAGCCAATTCCGCAAGATCGCAGGCACAATAAAGGGCATCCATAGGGGCGCTAAGGGCTAAATTTGCCCCATCGCTATGCAGGCGAAAGGTCGTGTGTTGCTGCCAACCAAACTCAGTTAATAAGGTTGCAATCCACCTCTGCCAAACATTCACCACTTGGCTCTTATCGATGCCTTCAATCAACACATCTAAAATGGCACCGGGGTGATCCCACAACAGGTTAGGCCCTGTTAAGCGCCTTGCTTCGTCTAGTTCTAATCGCATTATTCGAATCTTCCTAATCAGAATCTTCGTCATGCTCAACCACTAAACGCACACCACGCTCATCATGAACTAGGGACTCACCTGCGTTTAATTCGAACTTATGCTCTACGTGTTTAAATAGTTTTTCAGGAAAATCGAGAGAAGGTGTTTCATCTTGATTGTTTGTGTCTGTATTGCCATTAAAATGCACAATCTGTTTCCAACAACGGGTGATGTTGTCTCCCAGAATAATCAGCAAGTCTCCTTTTTTACAATCTTTAAGCGCTTGCTCAACTGCATCTTCTTCAGATGGGATGACTTGAATGTTTGCTTTATCTACACCTGCATCAAGCAATGTTTGTTTGAGCATTTGCGGCACTTCATCATTACCGCGACCTCGCCTGTCGTCGTCAGCTTTGCAAATGAAAGTATCAAATCCTTTGGCGGTAATGTGTGCCACGGCTAACACATCTTCATCTCGTCTGTCTCCAGGCATCGCCAGCACAATACGGCGTTTTCCGTTCACATCTAAGCGTTTTGCTAAGTCGGTAATAGTAGCGATTGCAGCGGGATTATGAGCGTAATCAAGTATGACTTTGAAGGGCAGTTCATCATAAATATTGAGTCGACCTGGCGCTTGATAGAATGACGTATTAAAAATCCGTAATCCTTGGCGAATGTTTTCTAGCGAGGTGTCAAAACTATAAGCAATAGCCGCGGCAAACATGGCATTTTGCACATTGTGCAATGCCTTACCTTCCACTGTAGCGGGAATTAAATGCGTCCATAGTAAAGGTATATGTGCGCCCTTATCATAGATAGTGATCATATCGCCGTTGATGCCCTTTTCGAGCACAGCCGCCATGCCGCCGCTGCGAATATGTTCGCGCACTAAGCCATGACCCGAGTCCATCGTAATATAACAAATACGCTCGGCGTCACAAAAATCAGCCATCTGTAAACACAAGTGATCATCGGCATTGAGGACCACCACATCTTTTGCGACTTCCACTACCACACGTTTAATTTGCGCCAGTTGCTCTACTGTATTAATGCCCCTTTGCCCCAGATGATCAGCCGTGACATTTAGACAAGCACCCACATTACACGAGGTATAACCTAAACCACGCTTGAGAATACCACCACGTGCCGTTTCCATAATGGCGAAATCAACGCTAGGGTCACGCAATACAATTTGTGAGGCCGTGGGGCCTGTCATATCACCTTTAACCGTTAAATGTCCGTCGATATAGACCCCATCTGTAGAGGTCATGCCCGTGGTAAATCCAGATGCTTTCATAATGCTGGCTAACATCCGAGATGTAGTGGTTTTACCATTAGTACCGGTAATTGCGGCAATAGGAATGCGCGCATTAGTGCCTGCCGGAAACAGCATATCAATGACTTTCCCAGCCACATCTCTGGGGGTCCCTTCGCTGGGTGCCACATGCATTCTAAAACCAGGAGCAGCATTGCATTCACAAATACCGCCGCCAATTTCTTTATAAGATTTACTAATATCGTCTGTTAAAAAATCCACCCCACCAATGTCAAGGCCGATGGCTTTGATAGAACGCACCGCCATATCTCTGTTGTCAGGGTGCACCATATCTGTGACATCAATGGCGGTTCCGCCTGTAGACAAGTTTGCTGTAGAGCGCAAAAAGAAAACGTGGTCTTTGTCTAATATGGTTTGTTTGTTGAAGCTAGCCTCTTCCATTAACCGTTCGGCTTGGCTGTCTAACTCCAATCTTGTGAGTACTTTTTCATGACCGATACCACGACGGGGATCGAGGTTCACTATATCGATGAGCTCTTCAATGCTGTGCTCACCATCTCCTACCACGTGGCCGGGCACTCTTTTTGCTACGGCGACAAGTTCATTGTTCACCACTAACATTCTGTGATCATAGCCCGTTATAAAACTTTCAATCAAAATGGCTTTACTGGTACCGTGTTGTTGCGCTTCGTGGTAAGCGGTAATGACCTCTTCATCCTTGGTGAGATTGATACTGACACCTCGACCGTGATTAGCATTTAAAGGTTTCACTACCACCGGATAACCGATTCTATTGGCTGCTCTGGCGGCTTGCTTTTCACTATAGACCATCATCTGTTGTGGAACGGGTAAACCTAAATCGTTGAGTAAGTTATGGGTGTCTTCTTTGTCGCAAGAAATCTCTACTGCTATGTGTCTGGTTTCACTGGTAATGGTGGCTTGGATACGCTGTTGGTATTTACCGTGCCCAAATTGCACAAGGCTGTATTCGTTTAATCTAAGCCAAGGAATATTACGCTGTTCAGCAGCAGCCACCAAAGAGCCGGTACTGGGACCAAATTCTTTACGCTGGGCCATACGCACAAAACTGCGAAGCTCATCGTTAAAATCAAAATCGTCCTCGATATCCGCCTGAATGACTTGCTGCACATTAGCAGGCATTAAGTGCGTTAATAAACGCAGACCTAAAGTGCCTGCTTCTAGCCCCACGTCTCTTTGATGATATTGATAAACAACATTGTAACAACCTTCTTTCTTCAAACTTCTGGTGCGACCAAAATTGACCGGTGAGCCTGCTAAATTTTGTAATTCTAGGGCCACATGTTCCCAAATATGTCCTATCCATGTTCCCTCATCTTCTTTCAAGCGCTTGATAAAGCCGCCTTCTTCACCATATGAACAGCCGTGGCTTTGCAATGAAGGCAATGCCTCTATTAATCCATCAATAAATCCAACGCCTAATTTTACCGAAGGCCACTGCTCTAATTCACCAATATCGATTTGATAACGAATAACAGGGAAGTTAGCGTAGATGTTAGGACCAACATACACATTTTTGCTAAGTATTTTCATAGGCTAATTTCCTGCTTAAGTTTACTGAATTAAGATTAGGTTGAGAATGCATCGATGTATTACGCATCAAACTAACTTATAGAAAAACACTGACAAGCGCCAATGTTTTTAGTTTAATGAGTAAAATTGGCAGTTTGAAATGGGCAGCGAAAAAAATTATCTGCCCATTTCATAAGAAGGAATTTATTCGATGAAGGCTTTACGATCATTAATATTATAACGACTCCCGTTAGCCAATATATGCAGTTTTAAATTCAGCAAGGTGAGTGCATCACCGCTGCGCGCTTCAGCCATAGATGAATGCTCAATATCCGAAGGATCGATGACTGTAATGGCACCACTGCCCACTACGGTAAATTCATTATCACCGTCGATAAAAGCGGCGGTATCTTCATCCAGTCCTAGGCCCAATAAAAACGGATTGTAAGACACAGCACTTAACAAACGTGACAACCTATTTCGCTCATTAAAATGTTGATCAACTACTATGGTATTAATCAGTCCTAAACCAGGCGCTAAGTTCACACCGTCTTCAGTAGGTACAATCCCCGTATTGCCGCCAGTAATCATATGTTGCGACACAATAGCGGCACCTGCGGAAGTACCCGCTACATGCACGCCTTGGGCATTTAGCTTACGAATAGTTTGGGCGATCGGTGTGCCACCTAAAATCGTCGACAAACGCAGTTGGTTTCCCCCGGTAATAAATATGCCAGTACACCCTTCAAGTTGTGTGACATATTCTTCTTTTTTAGCATCATTACGATCACTAATAGGCAACCAATGGGTATTACCTGCCCCTAGGTCTTTAAATAATTTTTGATATCGCTCGCCCGTGTCTTCCAGCTGAGAGGCGGTAGGTACGATGCAAATATCAGCTTCACTACCACCGCATAACGCCACAAACTTTTCTAAAATTTCAGGGTTATCAATTTTTTCTTCTGCACCACCGATGGGTATGACAAACCCGCGTTGTTGCCCTTTAATATCTGGAGACGGCATTTTTATTCCTCAAAGGTACCTTTCTTAACAACTTCTTTGTTGTAGATATGCCAAACACCCTTTGCCATGACATGGCTTATGCGGTTTAGTTTATCTAAAACGATTAAATCAGCGTCCATACCGAGTGCTATTCGACCTTTAGTTTTAAAGTTCATCAGCGTGGCAACATTGCTTGTAAAAAAGGCTAAGCAATCTTCTATTTTTGTTCCTTGGTCAACCAATTGGTAAAAAACATTGGTCATCGCAATAGAATTGGCAAAATCCATTTTAGTCATATGACCCTGTTTATCAAAATTAGGCAGGCAACCACCGCCATCTGAGCTAATGGTTAATTTGTCTTGAGGATAGTCGCTATTGATAAAGCGTAACAACGCATCAGCTGGCTCGTAGCCAACATCGCCTGTTTCAAATGCGGTGACATCAATCCAGCAACCTTGTTTGGTTAACTCACACGCTTCTTCAAATAATTCTCTGCGCCTGTTCACATGAGTAGGGTTAAATGTTTTCGCAGGTATCTCGGACTGTGCTAACGCTTCACGCACTAACTCTAATCCACGCTCACCATCCCCTAAATGCAAATGTACTATTCCGGCTTTACCCGTCATCAAACGTGAGACATGAGCCTCTGAAGCGACTTTAAGTAGCTCATTAAGAGTGGGTTGAGACGATCGGTGATCACTGATGGCCAGTTCACCCACACCCACAATGGGCTCTATAAAAACAATATCCGTTCTGATGGAGCCAGTAAGGGTAGTAGGCGGAAGGTGATAACCCCCTGTATAACAGTAGGCCGACAACCCTTCCTCACGCAATGCGTAAACTTGTGCCAATAAGGATTCAGTGCTTCGAGTAACATCATCGGTACCCAACAAGCCAACAGCAGTCGTCACACCCGCCTGAGTAAATTGACTGAGTGGCACTGCCGGGACACGAGTAGAAAAACCTGCCTCACCCCCTCCGCCAGTAATATGGGTATGCGCGTCGATAAAACCGGGGATAAGGGCTTGGCCTTGCAAATCTAACTCATCGACAGCCAGTAGCGAGTCCAAAACGGGCAGAATATCCCCCATATACAGGATTTCCCCGCCACCAATGACAAGATGCTTAAGCCCGATCGAATCTGGAGCATAAACGTTAGCATTTTTGAGTAAAGTAATTGAACTAGATGAAACCACTATTAATGTACCGACATATAAAAAAGAAACACAACCGAGCGATCCTAAAGCACTCAAGGCTGCTTAGCAAAGGCTTTGTCTGCTTGATGAGCGTGTAAAATACAGATTAAGGTCTTTAAAAGACTGTAATTGCAGTAAATTACGTTTAGAGTGCATACTTATTCTTTATTTAAACAATGAATACCAACATGATAAAAATGCTATCTCTCACAATATTGTTGTTAGTTTCTAGCCCTACTTTCGCAGTGGGGGTAAAAGACTCACCCCATGCATTAAAGTCCCTAGCAATCTACAAAACCATTATCGGCATGCCAACTGTTGCGGGTCGCGGCAAAGTGCCAGAGATGGCAGCATACCTAGCCAGTGAGTTTCGTGAGGTTGGTTTTAAAGAGGACGATATTCGCATTATTCCTCTCGGTGAAACAGTCGGCATGATTGTGCGTTACAAAGGTGACGGCACTGCTGGCAATAAACCCATTCTTTTACTGGGTCATATGGATGTAGTAGAAGCACTGGACAAAGACTGGGATCGCCCTCCTTTTGAGCTCACTCAAGATGATACGTATTTTTATGGCCGTGGCAGCATAGATAACAAACTCGGTATTGCCATGCTCTCGTCGACCTTTATCCACTTAAAAAAAGAAGGTTTTGTACCCGACCGAGATATCTTTATTGTGTTCTCGGGTGACGAAGAAACCGCCATGCTGACCACACGTATGCTGGCCAATGAACGTCCTGAGCTGGCAGAAGCCGAATATGCCCTTAACTCTGACGCCGGTGGTGGCTTATTAGATGAAAATGGCAAAGCCTTAGTTTACCTAGTGCAAGCTGCAGAGAAAACCTATGTCAGCTTTGAACTTACCTTGCACAATAAAGGCGGTCATAGTTCAAGGCCCCGACCCGACAATGCTATTTATGAACTATCAGCAGCATTACTCAACATCAGAGATCACCACTTCCCGGTTATGTGGAGTGGCATGACCCGCCAATTTTTCAAGGTATCGGGCACGCAATTGGGAGGGGAACTCGGGCAAGCAATGCAAGTGTTTGCCGCTGACCCTACCAATAAAGCGGCATCTGACCGACTAGAAACAGAAGCCTCATACGTAGGTAGCACGCGTACCACTTGTGTCACCACCATGTTAACGGCAGGACATGCAGAAAATGCCCTACCTCAGTCTGCCACGGCTACAGTCAATTGCCGTATTTTTCCTGGAGTGAGTGTTGAAGAGGTCAAACAAACTCTGCAAAAAGTGGTTAAAGATGACGCCATAGAATTTGTTACCTTAGACTCGCCAGTAGAAAGTCCCATATCAGAATTGCGCGATGATGTCATGGCGGCAGTGAATAAAGCCGTACATGTGCGCTATCCCAATCTACAAACCATGGCCTACATGGAATCAGGTGGTACTGACGGCATGCACTTTCGCAAAGCAGGTATTCCAACATGGGCGGTATCAAATGTATTTATTAACCCAGATGAAATTTTTGCCCACGGTTTGAATGAGCGTTTACCTATCAAAACCTTCTATGATGGTCTGGATCACTGGAGTATTATTCTAAAAGAATTGACGAGTAACTAGTCTTTAATTTTAAAAAAACCTTACAATTGTTATTATTTAGGTTCTTTGTAAAAGCGGAAGTGGATTAACAAACCACCCTTGCTCTGGCCAATTTTTACTCCTAGAGACTGCACCTCGTGAGTTCAAGATGACATTACTCTGTTTGTACTTTATGGTTGCACCATGACGACCTTAACTATCCAAACGACCCCACGGCTGAGCTATAGTAAGGCTCAAACAAAGCTGATTCAGGCCACTTTAGACTCTTTGATGGATGAAGGTGTGGATGGCTACTCGGTGCGCAAAATTTGCGAAAGAGCAAATATGGCAGTTGGTTTGATAAATTATCACTTTGGAACACTTAACGATTTATTGGCCGCCGCGTATTTAGATTTGGCATTTTCTTTGCTGGATGAAACCATTGTCAAAGCTCAAAGCACCGAACAGCCAAGACAAAGGCTGTCGGTGTTTATTTAAGAGACCTTTAGTGATTCAGTGATGCAACGTAAAATGTTGCGCGCTTGGGTAGTATTCTGAGGCATGATGGATAGTGCTCCCCAGATCAAAGAGGCTCATGATTCGTCGAATAAGGCATTTCGAGTGTTTTGCGAACAAAGTTTTTCGCGTTAGATCGCGTTCACTTAGTCAAGCCCTCGCCGCGACTCGCAGCCATTGGACTAACCGCTATCATTGATGGTTTGTGGCTGGAATGGTGTTTATCTAGCGAAACCTTTAGTGCCGATGAAGCCGTATTCTTGCGTGAGCAATGGGTGGATGCGGCGTGTAAGTAGTGTAACCTTAGTTAGTCAGAGCCTATTTTTAAAATTAACTGACAGTAAATACAAATATGACTAAATCCGAAAATAACACATTTGACCACCTGACTAGACATATAAGGCCAATTCAAATCAAACTTTTATGCATTGTCATTGTATCGTTATTGAGAATACCCCCCTTATTTCTCTCATCTCCTATGTGACAGTCAATATTTAAATTTCTATGCGTAAAAGAAAAAATTCATATATAAATCATAATCTAACAACATTTTACAGCACAGCTGTCGTATGACAAAACATGTACTGACGTATTGCTGACGGCGTAAAGTGTAGGATTAAGCACTAAATTAGCATCATCAACTTAACAGGGAAAACGATGATGAAAAACAACATATTAAATACCAAGAAATTAGGCTACAAATTTTACTTTCAGGATGGCGACAATCAAATTGCCTGTTTTGGTAGTTTCTTCACAGGTAAGGAAGAAGTGTATATTAATGATGATTTAGTCAGCAGTAAGCGCAGTGCAGGATTTAAAAGTAAGCACAAGTTTAAGTTTGCTGAAAATGACTATCAAATAGAATATGAAATGGAAAATATATTAACCGGCAGACTCACATGTACTTTTTTAAAAAACAAACACCTTATTAAACAGCAGGAACAAACGTCGATATCTCTCATAAAAGATCCGAAGAAAGCGGTATTATTTATAGGCGGATGTTTTTTAGTTGGATGGTTGAGCGGAACTGCCGGACTTTTTTTCTTATCTGTAATATTGGGAGATTAAGCAAATGCAGTTAAATCCCAATACAATAAAAACACTTAGGCAAAAACTTAACTGGACTCAACAACTTTTGGCCGACGCATGCGATCTAAGTCTGCGAACCATTCAGCGAGTTGAAAAAGAAGGGGCTGCATCAAAAGAAACAACCATGAGTTTATGCGCGGTGTTTGAGGTTCGCCAAGGTGAATTAATCAAACTTGACGATACACAAAAAATGGAACTTGCCAATCCAGCAAAAGCGCAAAAACTATATCTGATCATAACCTTAAGCTCATTAATTAGCTTTGGGTTAGGTGTTAGTAGCGTGCTGATTTTTATAAAATAAGGAAGTGAACATTGCCAAAATTACGCATGTTGATTTGTATCATAACTTATCTTTGCAGTATCGGCTTTTAGCCAGCTTTCACTAACCCAGTATGCTTCGACTCAAATTTAAACTAAGGCTAGTATGGCGGTAATTGAATGCTATGAATAATGTGATTACCCGTTTTTTAATGTGCGAGTAACCAATGTTCGTAAAGTAAGTTATTTACACATAGACACTGCGACACTATTTGTAATCACTTCTTGCATTTATTTACCCAAATTTTGTAAATACCAATTTAAAAAACTTTGCTGAAAACGTTCCATGTCAGATAATCGTCCCGGTTGATAAAATCTAGAATTGATCCCTTTTTGATTATTCATAATGATAGTTTTATCCGCTTGGGTGGTCACATCCCAAAGCCAAGTGAGCTGGTCCAGTTGATAGTCCTCCCCTTTTACCGCTGACTCATTCACAAACCAAAACACGTCGCAGATACATTCATCCGCAGATACGGGCAAAAAACGGTAACCAAGCATGTGGTCGTCGTAAATGAGAAAGTAACTAAGCGGACCAATCATCATCTCAGATGCACCGCCATCGTAGCGCTTTAACGAACCCAGCAAAGGGGCGACAGGTTTTCCGCCCACACTGCCGCTAAGTGCATGACCAAGCAAGGGGTTCCTGTCATATTGATAGCCTTCTTGCCCTTCTTCAGCTAAATCGAAATAACAATTTAATGCTTTAAACTTTGGGTTACCTTGATTTGCTTGTGAGAAGTTTTCTTTGGCTGTTTGAAACACTTTGGGAGACTTTGCCATGGCATGAATTTGCGCAAACTCTGGATGTGACGGTGCACAGTGATAACACTCTTGGTAATTCTCAACCGCTAACTTCCAATTAGCCGGAATACGATATGATTTCTGTTCGGCCAGTTTCATGGTTTGCATGCCAAACAATTCAAAGATGGGTTTAAGGTCTTGACGAACACAAGCAAGGCTTGGCGGGTCTTCACTTAAACATATAAAAATAAGCCCATCCAAAAGTTCAACCTTGACCTTATGCAAGCCGTTCTGGGAGAGTTTAAAATCATCGGGCATATTGCGAGCAGAAATCAACTCTCCGTCTAGGTTATAGCTCCAGGCATGATAGGGGCAAGTCAGAGACTTTTGCGATCCAGACTGTTCAAGGCAAATTTTTGAACCACGATGACGACACACATTCATATGGGCTTTAATCTCGCCAGCAGATGTACGCAAAACAATCACCGACTCAGTATCAAACTCAAAAGTAAAGTAGTCACCAACGCTAGGTATTTGCGACACATGACCGGCGAATAACCAGTGTTTTAAGAAGATGTTTTTTATCTCAGCCTGATAAAGATTAAGGTCTGTATAAAATGCTTGAGCAAGGGAACACCCTGACTGCTGTGTGGCCACCAGTTGTTTAATTTTATCTGATTGTGAAAGTATCATGCTTAAAAACCAACCTGCTTGAGCGGCGATATTGACAGTATTGAACGAGTGTTCAATACTGTCAATCATCGCAGATGACAATTTCTAGGAAAACAGATGTTAGATGCAATCATCATTGGCGGCGGACACAACGGGTTAGTGTGTGCCAACTACCTTGCAATAGCTGGAAAAAAAGTGCGTGTGTTAGAGCGCCGCAAGGTGGTGGGTGGTGCTGCTGTAACCGAAGAATTTCACCCTGGCTTTAGAAATTCAGTGGCTTCTTACACGGTAAGTTTACTTAATCCTAAGGTAATTGATGATTTAGAACTGCATAAAAACGGCTTAAAAATTGTGCATAGAAAGGTCAACAATTTATGGCCACATGATAACGATGACTTTTTAGCATTTGTTGTGGGCTCTGATAATTTAAAGGCCGAAATTGCGCGTTTTTCCAAGACCGATGCAGATGCACTGGACCGCTACTTTAGAGACACTGGCATGGTCGCCGATATTATCTGTGACTTTTTGCTGGCAACACCGCCCAATGTTGGCGGTGGGATCAGAGACATTTTTAAAGCGGCAAAATTTGGCAATCGTCTGCGTAAATTACCCATAGAAGACGAACGCATCGTGTTGGATATCTTCACTAAAAGTGTCTCGGATTTTTTAGACTTATATTTTGAAAACGACTATGTCAAAGGCGCTTTTGCTTTCGATGGCATTGTTGGCAATTACGCCGATACACAAACCCCTGGTTCAGCTTACGTTTTGATGCACCATGCCTTTGGTGAAGTCAACGGCGAAAAAGGTGTATGGGGTCACACTATTGGAGGTATGGGTGCCATTACTCAGGCTATGGCGAAATGGCTGTGGCTAAAGGGGTTGAAATACACACCGATGCCGCTGTCAAAAAAGTACTGGTCAGAGATGGCCAAGCTTACGGAGTTTTGTTAGAAGATGGTCAGACGTTAGAAGCCAAAGTCATTGTATCAAACCTCAACCCAAGCCTGCTGTATAACCAATTAGTAGATTCTAAAGAACTACCAGAAGACTTCGCGCGCCGTATGAAACATTATAAAAACGGCTCAGGCACCTTTAGGATGAATGTAGCGTTAAGTGAACTACCCAAATTTACATGTTTAGCGCAACAAGAGCGGGCCAGTGCCGATCACCTCACTGGTGGCATTATTGTAGGTGCCACATGTGATTATATTGACCAAGCCTACCGTGATTCAAAACAACATGGCTGGTCAAAAGCCCCCATTGTGGAAATGCTTATCCCTTCAACACTTGACGCTACATTGGCGCCTGAAGGACAACATGTGGCGAGTTTATTTTGCCAACAGTTCGACCCAGATATCGATTGGGATGCACACCGTGAAACAGCTGCAGATTTAATTATTGAACAAGTGGAAAAATTCGTTCCAGGCTTTAAACAATCGGTGCTGGGTAGGCAAGTATTAAGCCCCCTTGATCTCGAAAGAATATTAGGGCTTACTAAGGCTGACATTATGCACGGTAATATGAGTCTGGATCAGATGTTTAGTACTAGGCCTCTGTTGGGCCATGGCAACTATCGTTCACCCATCAAGGGTTTGTATATGTGTGGTGCTGGTAGCCATCCTGGTGGTGGAGTAACGGGTGCACCTGGGCACAACGCGGCGAGAGAAATTATTCGCGATAATTAATAATCGCCTTAAAATCCGTTAAGGAGAAGTGCATCGAGTCTGACCAACATAGCACAACGAATAAACCATTAAGCCGTTTCGACGCCATATTAGTCAGCGTGATATTGCTGACTTTTATGGGCTCAGTCATTGGCATATTTGGTAGTGATGCACTGTCCGGCGCCACCCAAGTTGCCATGATGATTATTGGTTTTTTGGCGTCTTTGGTCGGTCTTAAAAATGGTCTTAGCTGGATCGAAATAGAACAAGCCATTATTCGCTCCTCATCAAAAGTGGTTAGCCCAATCCTGATTTTTTTAGCCATCGGGGCGTTAATTGGCAGCTTTATGTTATCGGGTGCCGTACCTAGTCTGTTGTATTATGGCCTCAACATTTTATCACCCAGCTACTTTTACCCCCTCACCTGTTTAATTTGTGCACTAGTCGCTGTTTGTATCGGAAGCTCTTGGACAACGGCTGCCACTATAGGAGTCGCTTTAATTGGCGTATCTTACGGTTTTGCTTTATCACCGGAAATCACCGCAGGAGCCATTATCTCGGGTGCCTATTTTGGCGATAAAATGTCGCCGCTATCAGAAACCACTAATTTAGCCCCATCCATCGCTGGCAGCGAACTATTTGAACATATTCGACATATGGCTTGGGTGTCAGTTCCTAGTTTTGTTTTAGCCATGATAGGGTTTCTTGTCATGGGTTTAAGTGCACCTGTTACCTCAGGTAGTCAGGTGGGTATTGACTCTTTTATCCAAACCCTAGACCGAAATTTTGATATCTCACCCATCAACTTAATACCTGTTGCCTTGTTGCTGTGGTTAGCGGTTAAGAAAGTCCCTGCCTTTTTGGCCATTATGGGCGTATCGCTGTTAGCTTGTGTGTTCACCTTCATATTTCAATTCGACGCTTTGCTCATCTTCGCTGGCAACTCGGATATCCTGACCCTGATCAAATCATTTTGCATAGTGCTGTTCAACGGTTTTAATATCAATACCGATAATCAAAGTGTGAACATCTTATTGTCTCGGGGTGGCATGGCTTCTATGGTCAGTATGGTGTGGCTGGTGATTGCCTCAATGATGATGACAGGTGTTCTGGAAAAAATTGGTTATATTGATGCGCTGATGCACATTATGCTGAAGTTTGTCAGCTCTACTGGCTCACTTATTGCCTCGACCATGGCCACATGTGTAGGTGTCAATATAGTCACAGGCGACCAATATATGTCGTTAGTGTTACCCGGACATATGTGGCAATCTGAATTTGCCAAACGTAAACTGGCCAATGTTAACCTGTCGCGCACTTTAGAAGATGCAGGCACCCTCACCTCCCCCCTGATCCCTTGGAACGCTTGCGGCGTGTATATGGCCGGCACTTTAGCTGTGGTCACTACAAGCTATTTACCCTATTGCTTCTTTAACCTCATCAACCCTGTGATGGCACTTTTGTTTGCGTTTTTAAATGTGAAGATATTGCGGGTCAAAGGAGTGGTTCTTTAATTAATACCCATCCGCATAAAAAAGCGTAACACTTGGCGCCCAATCAAGGCGCTTGAATCCATGAATAGAGGGGGAAGTCTAAGGGTTCGTATATAACTTTTGCATACTGATGACGATTGGTATTACTTAGAAACCCTACTACTCTTGTCATTTAACAGATACTAACTGGGGCTAATATTGTTGAAAATATATTTTTATAGCGTTTTTTTCTGGTCAATTCTACCGACATTGTCATGGGTGCAAGCAGGTGAACAAATAGAGCGGACCATTAAAGTGCCGTCTACGGGGCATTTATTCATTGACATCGATCGCGGTTCCGTTGAGGTCCAGGGTTGGGATAAGACCGAAATATTAATGACTGGTGAATTGGATAGTGACAGCCAAACACTCTTGTTTAAGAACAAAGGAGAGAAAACCTTAATCAAAATCAAGATTAACGACACCTCGTATCGTGGCAATGCACATTCAAGCGATGGTAATCAGCTTAAAGTATTTGTTCCGCAAAATATCCAAGTCCACTTCAAAGGGTTAGATACTGATTTCAATATTGCAGGCATAGAGGCGGGTGTAGAAGGAAAAACAATTAATGGTGAGTTAGTGATTAAGAACGTGCACATCAGCATCAAGGTGTCCTCGATCAGTGGGGACATTAAAGTGACTGAGTCTTATGGCATCGCCTATGTTGAATCGATACAGGGTGACGCAAGCATAATTGGAAAATTCGAGGATGTGACACTCCGGTCTGTGACGGGCGACATTTGGGCTGATATAACTGAAATTGACAACTTGAGTAGCAACAATGTAGCTGGGGATACCAAACTAGTCGGTAATCTCAAAAAGGATGCTCAGGTAAAAATGACCAGCGTAAAAGGAGACTTGCATTATGAAGCCTCCGGAATACTTAATGCTGAATGTGACATTGCCAGTCAATTTGGTGGTGAAATAGTAAATAATTTAACCAATGACCTACCTAACACTTCTCATATGCAGCAACAACAATTGCACTTTGTATCAGGTGATGGTTCAGGTACTTTGGTGATGAAAACTATCAATGGCAAGGCTATGATAAATCGAGCTCAGTCGTTTAAAAAATTTGAGTAAGCAGACAAACATCCTTCTGCGAACTTTGGAGACATTTTTTGGAAAATATCTTACATCAACTTAGGCAGCGACAGATTTTTAAAGTCGCAACAATTTATGCCGTTTCCGCTTGGCCATTGATACAAATTGCGGATTTGTCGGTTCCTGCCTTAGGGTTGCCAGATTCAGTGATGACAATGTTGTTACAAGTTTTTGTAGCAGGATTTCCCATTACATTGATATTTGCTTGGTTATTTAATTTTACGCCCGATGGCATTGTTCGAGCTACATCAGATAGTCATTCACAAGATGATCAGCCCATTAATTTAAAAGCCACCCTAGCCGTGGTGGGATCATTGCTGGTAGTGACAACAGTTTTATTCGCTTCACAATATCTCTTCGATGACAAAAGTTCACATGTTGCAGCGAATCTAGACAATAATAACAGTGAGCTATCACCCACAGTTTTCCCATCAATTGGATCTGAAAGTAACACCGAGAATGAACTGTTTAAGGGTAAAAAAAACTCCATTGCCATTTTGCCTTTTGTGGCATTGAGCAGTGATCCCGAAGACGAATACTTTGCAGATGGAATGGTTGAAGAACTGTTGAATTTACTCGCTAAAATTCCAGATTTACAGGTCGCGGCCAGAACGTCTTCATTTGCATTTAAAGGGGTGACCAATAAAACCATCACCGCAATAGGTAAAGAGCTCGGTGTGGATATTATTCTCGAAGGCAGCATTCGCAAAAATGATACCACCAATAAAATACGGGTGACCGCGCAACTTATTAAAGTCAGTACTGGCGAGCACCTTTGGTCAGAAACCTATGACAGAGTGTATCAGGATATATTTCAAATTCAGGATGATATAGCCAATGCTGTGGTCAACAAGATGAAAGTCACTTTGTTAGGTGCTGCCCAAAGAATTGATATTAAGGCAGAAACATTGAATGTCGATGCCATGATTGAACACGGAAAAGGTCAAAAAGAGCTGACGCATAGAAGTGTCGCCTCTATCAATAAGGCAATGACCCATTTTAAACGAGCTGTGTTACGCGACCCAAATTATGCCCGGGCCCATGTGGGTGTTGCCGACGCTACCATATTGTCCGCGCTTTACGGTAATACCTCCAAGGAACGGGCGAGTGAAAATGCGCAACAAGCGATAAATAAAGCGCTGTCAATAGATAGTGAGTTTGCTGCAGCCTACGCAACTCAGGGTTTGTTACTGAGTTGGGAAGATGTAGTGAAAGCGGAAAAATCTTTCAAAAGGGCGATTGAACTGAACCCTAATTATGCCATGACATATATGTGGTATGGCTCGCTACTAAAACAAAGTGGCAAGCTAAAAGGATCTCAAGCGCTCTTTTTAAAAGCACTAAAACTGGATCCCAAATCACCGATTGCTGCGAATAATGTTGCTTGGGGTTATTACCTGATGGGCGATGAGACAAAAGCCATGGAGATCTTTTCCCAAATTATTTCCAGTGACCCTTATTATCCTGGCGCCTACACCTTAGCGGGTGAAATTTTGACAAATCATGGCCGTCTGGACGAAGCAACTAATATGTATAACAGAGCATTAGAAGTAGATCCGGTTAACAGCCATGCAATTCAAGGATTACTGACTGCCAGCATGGACTTGGGAGACTTTGATGCCACCGTTCAGTGGTTTGAGTATGTTGAAAAACGCAAAGCACGGTTTTCAGAATCCTATATTAACCTGTTAAAAGCCAGATTTAATTTGGTTCAGGGAAACCGTGAAGAGGCTCTGCGCTATCTGGACATGAGCGATTTTGATAATGAAGATATAATGAAATTTATAGAAGGAGATAAGGCATTTTATAAAGAGAATTATGCTGAGGCGGCTTCTGTCTATCACAGGTTACGGGAAGAAAATCGTGATTTGGAAGTGTCGTTCTATTCGATTCAAGATGGACGAATAGCCGCGCATCTGGCCTATGCTTTCCAACAGCTAGGTGAAATACAGAAGGCCAACGTTGTGATTGATGAATTTGAACAATATACAGTCAACAGCAGAATGACCCGCTCAAACAATCCTTCTTATTATATGAATATGGCGCAGATAAACGCGTTACAACACAATAAAGAAGAAGCCTTTTATTACATTCAAGGAGCGATAGATGTAGGTTGGGTGAGGGTATGGGAAGTTGAACAGACACCAATTTTTGGTTGGCTAAGCCAGGACATACAATTTATCCAAATGATGGGAGGTATTAAAGCCCGTCTGGCGACAATGCGCAACAGATTGCACGATGACGATGAGTTTTTACTGGCAGAAGCTGAATACTTGTGATCAAGCGTTTAATAAAAGCACTATTTTAAGTGAAAGTATTTAATTTAAAGATAATAAACTGCATTTAATTACAATATCATGACAAATAAGACCACATAACCCTAACAATTTTTTAAATAAACTCATAACCAACCCTTTAATCACACTGATAGTAAGACCGCGGATCCTACATATTCAAATGGTGAATGAGTAGCTAACACCGATATCGAAGCTAACTTTTCGGCTTCGATATCGCCAATAAACTTGAAATAGTGATCTTTATCCCACTTTCGCAATAAAATACCTTAATAGAAGATCTGTTACACTTACACAGTGACCTGACGTTAATGGCAAAGAGGAAATTATGAGTACATATCAAAAATCACAGGATGCAATTTCTGCCCTGACACCAGAGCAGTTTCACGTCACTCAAGAAAATGGCACTGAGCGCCCTGGTACCGGTGAATTACTAAATAACACCTTACCTGGTATTTATGTTGATGTAGTATCTGGAGAACCTTTATTTGCCTCATCTGCCAAGTATGAATCAGGATGTGGCTGGCCGAGCTTTACTAAAGCGATAGACTCAGTCAATGTCAATGAAATTTCAGATAACTCGCTTGGTATGACGCGTACTGAAGTGCGTTCTTCTCATGGTGACAGTCACTTAGGTCATGTGTTTCCTGATGGACCCAGAGACCAAGGTGGTCTGCGTTATTGTATTAATTCTGCTTCACTACGTTTTATCCCTCGGGATGAGATGACAAGCAAAGGTTATGAAGCTTATTTAGATCAAGTAGAGGATGTTTAGTCATGGCAAATGAACGTGCAGTATTAGCCGGAGGTTGTTTTTGGGGCATGCAGGATCTTATTCGTAAAATGCCTGGGGTTACATCCACTCGGGTGGGTTATACCGGTGGTGAAGTGCCAAATGCGACTTACCGCAATCATGGTAACCATGCAGAGGGAATTGAAATATTGTTTGATAATGAGATGATCAGTTATCGACAAATTCTAGCGTTTTTCTTTCAAATTCATGATCCCAGCACACAAGATAGACAAGGTAACGATACCGGTGCGTCTTATCGTTCGGCTATTTATTATGTGTCTGATGAGCAACAAGCAGAAGCCAAAAGAACCATTGCTGACGTGGATGCTTGTGGGTTATGGCCTGGAAAAGTGGTGACCGAAGTAGAGCCTGTGAGTGACTTTTGGGAAGCTGAAGTGGAACACCAGGACTACTTAGAAACGCGCCCCAATGGCTACACCTGCCACTTTATAAGACCTGGCTGGAAACTGCCTTCATCATCGTGAGTTTGCACACCTGTTATTTTTGTTAAAAGATCAGGCCATCCAGATATAACAACTGACCCAAGTAAAATTGCTTTAGGGGTGGTTGTCACTGAGGTACTGAAGGTGTGTTGCCCTATGTGCCGATTAGGTAATGGGAATTGAGCTTCCCTTTTCAACTTAGATTTTTGTTTGCCAGCTATCCTCAGATTATGGGAAAAATACTGGTTGTTGTCTATCGCACACTTGCCACCTATATCACTAAAAAACAGGCTACAACAAACAGACGCCACAAACAGGTGCGGTCACATTGATCCAACGATTAGATGATGAACATCCTGTTCACCACCTTTCAGGCAACCTGTGGTTGTCCCGCCTGTTTATCTGGAATAAACAGCAACAGCTCTGCTGGCCATTAGGGTGAATTACATGGATGTATCTAATGAACTCCATTGTTGCTCCAAAAGATACTCAGTCATCTGAATAAAAAAAATGACAAAGTCATCGAGCTATTGCTCCCCCACAAGTCGAGCGCCGCCTCAAATAAGTCTGTTTGAATAAAAGCCGTTCATCATCATAAGCAATATTCAGAGCTGGTTTGCACGGCAGCGAGAAGCGCTTGTTTTGAATTCTGAATTATGTGAATACAGCTCTGGGCTTGCCGAGTCAAATGGCGGCGCTACAGGTTATACGCTAAATTCTTTTAATTTATATTGGCAGATGCCATAGGAGCAGTTTTTGCGTCGGATGTGCTATATGCAAGGCGTTACAAATATCAGCGCCTTTTGGGCAAGCTCATCAGGTTCAACTAGTAGAACATCGCAGACATAGGCAAGCTGATGGAAAATTTATTGTGGTTTGTTTCAATGATAATACGCATGTGTCAGAATGAATCCCATAATACTAGTAGGCTTTTTGGTGGCTCCCTTGGTAGTCCCTTTAAAAAGACTAAGCCGCTTAAATGATGCTCTCTTTCCCATCAGCGTTCAGACGACGAAAATTGTAAATCATGTATTCCCTAAGGCCCTACCAGCAAGAAGCCGTTGATGCGACGGTTCGATATTTTCGAAACCATAAAAAGCCTGCCTGTATCGTATTGCCTACAGGGGCTGGAAAGTCTTTGGTGATTGCCGAATTAGCGCGTATCGCTAATGGTCGCGTACTGGTGCTGGCACATGTCAAAGAGTTGGTAGAGCAGAATCATGAGAAATTTGAAAGCTACGACCTAGACGCAGGAATTTATTCAGCCGGCCTTGATCGAAAAGATATTAACCACAAGGTTATCTTTGGTAGCATTCAATCCATTGCCAGAGCCGAGAAAGATTTTTTTGATGATTTCTCGCTGGTTGTTATCGATGAATGTCATAGGGTGTCACAAGAAGAATCTTCTCAGTACCAACAAGTACTCAGTATACTCAAAGCACTCAATGACGGCCTTTGTATACTCGGTTTAACCGCAACACCTTACCGTCTTGGTATGGGCTGGATTTACGCGTACCACGACAAAGGGTTATTGCGCACAGATGAGGCGCGTTTCTTTGCTCATTGTATCTATGAGTTACCTATAGGGTTTATGATCCGTAATGCGTATTTAACCCCCCCTGTATTGATCGATTCACCCGTGGCTTGTTATGACTTCTCTTCCCTGACGCTTAACAATAAGGGGCAATATTCTGCGCCTGAAATCGATAATATTTTGCAAGATCAATCCAGAATCACACCGTCGATTGTTACGCATATTGTTGATTTATCAGAGGATCGTGCCGGTGTGATGGTTTTTACCTCTACAGTAAGACATGCTAAAGAAGTGCTATCCTGCTTGCCAAGTGAAAGCTCGATGTTAGTGACGGGAGACACGCCCAGTGCACAGCGTGATGACATTATTGCTCGGTTTAAGACGCGGGAAATAAAATATCTGGTCAATGTCTCGGTTTTAACAACAGGCTTCGATGCACCCCATGTTGACTTGATTGCATTGCTGCGACCTACAGAGTCAGTATCCTTATATCAGCAAATTGTTGGTCGGGGACTGAGGATTTCAAAGGGCAAAAAGGACTGTCTCATTCTCGACTACACTGGGCTTGGCCACGATTTATTTTCTCCGGAGATTGGCGAAAAAAAACCGAACAAAGACAGTGTCCCCGTTGACGTGCCTTGTCCTCAGTGCGGCCACATCAATGAATTTTGGGGGATCAAAAATCCCGATGGCCTGGTGATTGAGCACTACGGCCGAAAATGTTTAGGTGCACATGAAGATCTCGACTCTAAAGAAATCGTTGAGTGTGGTTTTCTGTTTCGATTTAAACGCTGCCCAGGTTGTCAGGCACAAAACGATATATCAAAGCGGGTGTGTGCTACCTGCGATCAGTTACTCATAGACGCTGATATGATGCTTAAGGAAGCGATGAGCTTGAAGGACGCACATATCTTGCGTTGCGATTCGATGTCATTTGAAAAAGACTGGGATAAGAAAGGCAATGAGCGACTCGAAGTTCGCTATTATGATGTTGATGGTGAGTTTCTAAATGAGTATTTTTATTTCAACGATTATTCAAAGCGCCAAGCCTTCTATCACAATTTTGTTCGTTCACATATCAAAAATCCTGGCCCAACATTTGACGTGCAATCTTTAGAACAAGTCTATTTATGCCAGATGCTATTTGCTAAGCCGAAATTTGTCATCGCGAGACTTGTTCATAAGTTTTGGAAAGTGCGCGAAAAAGTATTCGAAAGATAGGATACAAAGAGTTAAGGAAGCGCTGCAACTTAATGACTTAACGAAGAAAGCAGTAAAAAAACCAGGTTGTCGTCGCAAAATAAAGGTCTAAAGTGGCTATGTTGCAGGCGTTAGTATTAGCATCCAGCGCTCTGGGGTATCAGAAAAAAGGTTGGCAATGACAACTTACGACAAGGTTCGTTACCCACTCACCCCCCCTACCGTGACGGCACCACTAAAACCAGTTTTATCGGGTAATAGCTATGCCCCCTATCGGCACGAAGACGCCGGACGGCTTCGAGCGTGAACCAGTCGTTAGATATCTCATTTCTAACTTATATCTCACCCATGATAGAATCATTTTAATTTCGAGATGACTAATATATAAAGACAATTGGTAAACTCGCCAAAGAGTTAGATATAAATATTGAAACCATAAGGTTTTATGAGAAAGAAGGGCTTATTTCTCAGCCTAAAAAACCAGAAAACGGATACCGTCTATATGGTAACACCATTATAAATAAACTTAAGTTTATCGCTAAGGCAAAAGCTCTTGGCTTCACTCTAAAAGAAATATCTTCGTTAATGTCGATGGAAAATAACTGCGTTCAAGTTGAAAGCTTAGGTTTGCAAAAATTAGAAATTATTCGAAATAAAATTTCTGACTTACAACGTCTTGAGACCGTTATTAATGAAATGACCAATTCATGCAAAGCAAACCAAGACCAATCTTTTCGCCCCATCATTTATTCCTTAAAGTAATTGTTGACTCCGTACCTACATACGGAGTTTATTCTGATATAAAAATTCCTTAGGAATATTTTCAGATGTCAAACAAATTACTCGACAAAATCGGTTCTGGCGGGGTGTGGATTGCAGCTCTCAGTTGTACTGGTTGCTTCCCCGCATTAGGTTTTTTAGCTTCAGCTTTTGGTTTAGGCTTTCTTTCTACCTTTGAAGGAATTGCAGTAAATACGTTGCTACCGATTTTTGCTACCCTTGCTTTAGTGGTCAATGTTTTTAATTGGTATCTCAATAAAAGTCATTTAAGAGGAGCTTTAAGCATTGCAGGACCTATAGCTGTATTATTAACGCTATACCCTCTTTGGCAATATAATTGGAGCACCTATTTGTTTTACTTCGGCATATGCTTAATGGTGATAATGTCGGTATTAGATATTGTAAAACCTTTAAAGGAGCGAACATGCAAAGTGTAGAATTAAATTCAACTATCACTTGTCCTGAGTGTGGTCATAGCAAGACTGAAGAAATGCCAACCAACGCTTGTCAGTGGTTTTATGAATGCGAATCTTGCAAGGTGCTTTTAAAGCCTTTGAAAGGGGATTGCTGTGTTTATTGTTCTTATGGAACAGTGAAGTGTCCTCCAATTCAAGAAGGTGAAAGTTGCTGCAATAGTTAAGCAGCGAATGGCCGAAATTGGCACAGGCTGTGTGAAAAGTCGAATTCTTGAGGACCGGTGGAGAATTATTTATTCAAGTTCTAACTTCTAATAGTTTTTACACAGTCTGGGCACTTTGCAGTCCTTTGATGGCGAATTCTTAGTTTCTACATCAGGGGGTAAAATGTCAAAATTTCGCATTTTTTGCTCGTTGCGTTATGCAGGATCATGGGCACAATAGGTCAACTCATGTAAATTAGTTACAAGCCTCTCACTTAGGCAATTTAATATCGTATGTTTAATAGTCAGCTTGGCCGGACCTGGTTGCTGTTCGAAATGGTTAGTGTTTTTTTAACCGCTTGCGATTAAATTCAGGTAGTTTAGCGCGTATTTTTTCTTGAATTTGCGGTAGTAAGCCAATATGTTTTTTATGAATAACATGATTAATTGAGATCTTTTTAAGATCTATTATTTGAAATTTTTCGGCAAAATTATCTTTTATCACCTCATCTATCACATATATTGCATAGTGATATCGGTCGGCCTTAAGCATATTCAGCACACTGGAGAATAATTCATTATCGACATGAATAGATTTAAACTCCCCATCATCAAGAAGCGCAAGCATCCTTTCATTTGCCAGTATGGATATACTTGTATCTGCTAATATACCTCGGTAACAAGGTACCCTCTTGGCGCAGATTAAAGATAAGCTGACACGTTTTAATTCTGGTGTTACCACTATCACATTGGGATATGTGTTTGCGATGACATTTAGTCGTACTACGTCAGAGTCCACAGCACCGTCATTAAGTAAAATTAATCCCCGTAAAGAAGGCGTAGGAATGAGCACCACTTTAAACCCCAATTCAGTATAAATTTCTACGAAAAGTTCCGAGTAATCATCGAGATAGGGGTACACAATGTGTGTTAATAAAAAAGGTTTTGGGGAGTGCGCATAGCTTACGAAGGGATAAAAAGTTAGCAAGTAAATGATAAGTATCCAAGTTTTCATTTTCTTCCTTTTACCGTGAATTTCATCGAGCCTTACGGTTCAATTTTCACACCTTATTATGGAGGTATTCTTCATATTAATCCAATCGTCTTACGGCTCATTTATCTGTCTCGAATAGTACTGAACTAACAACTAATATAATGTTACGGTTATGCTAAATGACTACCAAAAACCGGATCCGTTTAATGAAGTTTATCCTAAAAATGCTTGTTTTTATTATTGCTGTTATTAGCGCCGCCGGTGCTTGGTACATTTATAGCAAACAACCCGTTCGCAGCGGTGAGGTAAGCCTTGCCAACCTGCAGGCATCCGTTAAAGTGCGTTATGATGAGCGGGGTGTACCACATATTCAAGCGCAGCACGAAACCGACATGTATCGCACACTAGGATATGTGCATGCCCAAGACCGTCTGTTTCAGATGGAGATGATGCGCCGCTTGGCGCGAGGTGAATTAGCGGCCATACTCGGGCCAAAACTCCTCGACAGTGACCGTTTATTCCGTACTCTGGGCATTCGCGCCCATGCCGATGCCTACGTTGCTAAAATGGACCCTAACTCTGCTGCAAATAAAGCCATGGCCGCCTATTTAGATGGTGTTAACCAGTACCAGAACACTCACCCGGCACCCCTTGAATTCGATATTCTTGGTATCTCAAAACGCCCGTTCACCGCAGAGGATTCTCTCAGCGTCGGTGGTTATATGGCTTACAGTTTTGCCGCTGCTTTTCGCACCGAGCCGGTGCTGACCTATGTGCGTGACCAGCTCGGTGCTGACTACCTTAAGGTGTTTGATTTGGCTTGGCACCCCGAAGGCGTTGTCCCTGTGGCTTTGACAAAGAGTGATTGGAGTGACCTTAATCAAATTGCACATATCAGCCAAGAAGCACTCACAGATAGTGGTTTACCACTCTTTGAAGGCAGTAACGCTTGGGCGGTATCCGGCAGTC
>Ga0307488_10000824_pt1 | contig 25856 bp, 22 predicted proteins | sample SB02metaG_FD_202248 | JGI IMG/M metagenome (GOLD analysis project Ga0307488, IMG submission 202248) | Sea-ice brine microbial communities from Beaufort Sea near Barrow, Alaska, United States - SB 0.2 | ecosystem: Environmental > Aquatic > Marine > Coastal | place: USA: Alaska | collected... | reverse complement strand
CGCCCTTGGCTTTATCTCTAGAAAACAAGCTGAAATTTTCAGATTTTATCTCAACAACTTGTGGTTTTGCATTAGCTTGAAGCATCGGATCAGACTCCGCCAACATTTCGGTGGTATATTCTTGTCTCGGGAAATATAAACTGTCTGTTTTTCCTTTTACTTGTTCAGCCAGAGAGTCTAAACAGTTTTCATGAAAAATAATGTCGCAATCGGTGTACCAAATCCAATCAGATTTTGTGGTCAAAGCTGCCATATTACGGCCAATTCCGCGCCTAAAGAGTTTACCATTAGCCAAAGGTTGCCAATTCCAAGTGACATTTTTAGGCGATAGCTTAGAAAAATAGGCCAAAGTGTCAACCGTACCTTCATCTTCTATTGAATAAAATACAGTAACAGTTAACGATAATTTTTTTGGTGGATGATTAACAAAAGAGCTTAATTGATAAGTTAACATATTGGAGTATTGCCAACAGTGACTGACAATTTCAAGGCTCAAATTATCGGTTTTTTGATGGCGTTGAGACGTTGATGGTAATTGTGCTCGAAACCAAGACACCGGCAAAAGACGTTGAATAAAGAAGCGGAAAAACAAAATAGACAAACGGCTAAATCTGCTGGGTGGGTATGTTTTAGTTTTTAACATAGTGTTCAATTAAACCTTTGTTTTTGTCTATTGTAATTAGTGAAGTCATTTACTTCAATGAAATAGTGATGCTACTTTCTGATATTAACCTAGTTGCACCATAGATACTTAAATGACCATCGTCAAAATAGAGCGACTTGCTATCATTTACAGCCGGGCAATGACTTGTGTGACATAAAAGTTCAAAGGGTTTAATGGCTATTAATTGTTCATTGTAAGTGAATGAGTCCAATTTCTCTAATATATACTGATTGCGGGTAAAATAGTAATCTGCAGTAGTGGTATGGTGTAAGTCGAAACGCAAACCACCACCAAAAATAGAAAAAGGGGTTAGCATCGTACTGATATGTGCTGGTAATTCAGGTATGGGATACTGCAGATAAACGATCTTTTCTGAGGCAATCAAACGTTCAACCATTTGTGATAGCCCTTGCCAATATAACTCTCTAGTTTCTTGGGCATTAAGGTGGCTATATTCATCAGTTAATAACAGACTGGGATCTTTATTAGGGAGTTCAGGGTAATAGTTTCGGTGACTACCAAATAAAAATCCGTTGTAATTAAAGCCTAAATAAACACGTTCAATGGATTTGTTTGCTTCTAAGTAACTAAAAGCTTCATTGACCCAATTTGTACAGCCAGGATCTTTTACATCAAAAAGTAGTGATGGCACACAACCACTAAAGCTTAAATGTAATAGACCAGTATCTTTTGGCTCTAAAGCTTTTGCAAGTGCGAAAGCAGGTTCAACTGTATGGCTATCGCCAAAAGTTGCCCAAGTAACATTTTTGCCAAAATATCGGCATGAATTTTTGGGTTGTTCAAAGTTACGACCATTATAGTGACATAACTTTCTTTTTGGACTAAATTTTATCGATTGCACATAACTACTATCGCCAAATCTAGATTGAAATCCTCGCTGAGAAAGACCAATTAAACCAATAACAACAAAAAAGGCAATCGACATACTGGCATACTGTAAAATAGTAAATCTTACTTTTGATGCTTTAACAGGTTTTCTTCTAAAGGGTTTTTCAACATATTGATAACTCAATATCGCACAGATAAAAGTTAATGATATTGCAGCAATAAATAACCTTGGCTCAGGCTCACCAATCGACTTTAAACGTAAAAAAGCAAAGAAGGGTTGGTGCCATAAGTACAGAGAGTAAGAAATCAAACCGATACCAACAAATAAGCGGTTTCCTAAAAATCGTCCAACTAAAGTATCAATAGTGCTAAAACTAATTATAAGGACAGTTCCAATAATCGGAATTAAAGTATAAAAACTTGGAAATAAAGTATGGTCATCAAAAAACCATATGGAGTAAACAATAAGCATGAGCCCCAAAATACCGATTGATTCTCTTTGCCAGTTTTTAATGTGTATTGACTGAATACTTGTCAACGCAATTAAGGCACCAGCAAAAAGCTCCCAAGCTCGGCTGAAGATCAAATAAAAGTTGGCATTAGCATAACCTTTTACGGCTAAAAATTGAGCTAACAATAATGATAGGATCGACAAAAAAATAATAACTTTAGTGATCTGTTTTTTACCCTTTACCCATAAATAGCTGAGTAAAATAGGGAAGAACAAATAAAATTGTTCTTCAACGGCTAAGCTCCAAGTATGTAGTAGGGGTTTTTGATCTGATACCGTTGAGAAGTAACCACTGGTAGTAAAAAAATGAAAATTAGAAGTAAAGGTTACTACTGACATTAAACTATTGGCATAGGATTTTAACAGGTTGGCGGGCATAAAAATAAAGGCTAGTACTGTGGTAACTACTAAAACGGCAGATAATGCAGGTAAAATTCTTTTTGCGCGACGTTCATAAAAGTTTTTAATGGAAAACTTATTTTGTGCCAGCTCATCAAGGATAATGGTAGTAATTAAGTAACCACTGATAACAAAGAAGATATCAACACCGATATAACCACCACTGAAACCAAAAATTCCGGCGTGGAATAAAATTACCGGTATAACAGCAATTGCTCTTAAACCATCAATTTCTTTTCTGTATTGCACTTTGAGTTCCTTACGCTAGTTTGTTCAGAAAATTTAGGTTTTTAACTTTTGCATGTTAATACCTGTATTCCCATTTTATGTAAGCATCAAGTTTGTTGCTATCGTCAAAACGCGCGTTACTTTTATTATTAGCTAATTTGGCGTTAGCGATTATCAGGCCAAGGGTAAAACGGGAGTCCAACGCAATAAATTTGTATTGGCCATCAAATTGCAAAATATCTTCGGCAAATTTTGATACCGAATTCCCCCTATTGATATCACTAGGGTATCGGTCTATGTTATCGGTATTTAAGTTGATTTTTCTCAACTTAAATTGCCAGCTATTACCTGTAGTTGTTTGGATTAAAAAGGTCGCGACAAGCGTTCGCGCATCATTATCATAAGTTGATCCTATTGTTCTTCGATAATAACGATAACCTGACTGATACAAATCATGTTCATACAAACAGTTTAACCTTGGACCACAGGTCGTTTGGCTGTCGGTGTATTCTAGATTGGCAAATATACGTTGGTTGAATAAAGTAAAACGTGTCTCAATACCATACATATTAGCTTTATCAGTAATTATACCAAAATTAGGTGTTTTATCCTCACCAATTGTTTGGAGATAAAGGGCGTAAGGTAAGTCAAAAATTGTATCAGACCAGCGGACATCATAACCGGTGATATGTTTACCTAGTTGAGTGTTGAGTGAAGAGCTACATTTAAGCGTACCATCAGCACATTCATCGTTGGCAAACAAAGTATCAAAGAAGCCATCAATGGAGCTAGGTTGATTATCACCTGCCCATTGAAAGGACCAAACGGTACCTATTTCTAGGCCACGTAGGGGACGAATAGTTGCACGAGTACTCCACGTTAGTGTGTTCGGTACTGCGCGGTTAGTTTCTAATTGCGCCATTTGCGCGGTTAAAGTCCAAGGCCCAATCCAACTTAGCCATGGCGTTTCAAAGGCGTTTGAATCATCACGAGTAATGGTTATGGCTGGCAAGGGACGTGAGTTAGTGGTCATGATTAAGTTGGTATCATTACCAGGTCCCCACCAGCGCTCTATTGCGCCAGCACTTAGCACCCAATTCCCTATTTTATAGGCTAGAAAACTGCCGTCAATATTAACGCTACTCCCTTGATTTAAGTTAGGGACCTCATCTAAACCAAGGCGATAGTTAATTTGAAATTTCCCGGCGAAATCGGTACTTAAATACTGCTGAGAGAGTGAAATATTACCTTGATCAAAATTATCGTTTCCATAACTGGTAAAACGATTAGCGCTGCTGGCAAGGTAAACACTTTTTTTTGTCAGATTTTGATGGCCCAAAACGTATTTGTAGTTAAACTTAACATGTCTAAGTGCTTGCTTTTGGCTGTCATTTAATAAATATAACTTGGTTGACAGAATATCATCTTTAATGGCATTCCACATCAAGGGGTAGGTAGTTACCGGTGCAGTAATTATACCGGCATCAGCGAGTAGTTGAATATCGTTTCTTAAGGCAATATTATTTGGCTCTACCCAAGGACTGGCAAAGCTTACGTGTAAGAAGAAGAATAAAAAAAGGGCTAAAGTAAGCTTTAACAACATTAACAGTCCAAAATAATACGGTGGAGGATAACTTTACAGTATTTATCAATAGTTGGTGGTGACTAAAATTGAGCAAATTGTAGCAGGGTTATCGTGTTAATACATCTGTTGATTGAATTAGATAACTATTAAAAAAAACAGCTAACTAGAGATATTATAGGATAGAGGAACATGTCCTTTTCAGGTAATATGCACTGGCTCCTATTACTCTTATTCATAAGTATATTTTTCAAATGAAACCAAAGTGCATTGTATTTATTCCTGTTTCTTCTACCTCTGGTATTGGCGAATATATGCGTTCCATGATTATTGCCAAAGCATTATTAGCCCGTTGCCCGGGGAGTAATATCCACTTCATCCTAAATGAACAAGTGAGTTATTTGGATGATTGCCCCTATGAAGTGCATCTTACTAAGGGATCACCGACGAAAAACTCGAAAGCTGTTAACCGAGTGATTAGTCAGTTGAAGCCGGATTTGGTCATGTTTGACGCTTCTGGCAGAGGAGGTCAATTTAAACATGCAAAAAAGGTAGGGGCTAAGGTTGGCTTTATTTCTCAGCATAAGAAAAAACGTAGTCGAGGTTTGAAACTTAATCGATTATTTTATACAGATATTCATTGGGTTGTCCAGCCTGACTTTTGTATTGAGCCTTTGAGTTGGTTTCAAAAAATCAAACTGGCCTTGTTTAATAAAAAGACGCCCAAGAATGTTGGCGTGATATATTCGCCAATAAATCAAGAAATCAAAGTAGACTGTTTAGATAAACTTAATTTAATTGAAAATGATTTTTTCATATTTAATGCAGGCTCTGGAGGTCATAAAAGTGGTCAAATGTTATGCGCAGATGTTTATTTTCAAGCAGCTCAACAGTTTTATCAACAAACTCATATGGCATGTATCATGGTTTTTGGCGTTAATTACCCCGGTGAAATCCCGCCAAGTTCTATTAATGAACAGGGTTGTTCGCTTATTTGTCTGCGATCACTTGAACATGAAGAGTTTCTAGTTTTATTAGCCAGTGCAAAGGGTAGAGTGATAAGCGCTGGAGGTACTATTTTACAATGTATAGCATTAAACCAAGTTAGTGTCGCAGCGTCAGTTTCTAGTGATCAACCCAAAAGGTTGGCATCGTGCGCTAAAGCGGGGTTATTAATTGAGTCTCAATTAGACAGTGAAAGTTTATACCAAAAAGCAATTCACTTACTATCACCAGATGTAACTCAAGGTTTATTGTTAAATATGTCAGGAATTCATAGCGAAAGTGCCCTAGAAATTGTGCTCTCTGATATCTCTCTATTATTAAAGGATCGAATTAGATGAAAAATATCGCACTAGTGATTGACTCGCTAACGGGAGGGGGGGCAGAAAAAGTAATGCTTAGTTTAGGAAAAGCTATGGTTGAATTGGGTAATAAAGTCACGTTACTTTCGTTAAGTGATCAATGTGATTATATTCTTCCTGACAATATTGAGGTGCACTATTTGTTTCAAGGAAAAGCGTCTAGGGTTGATCGGTTTTGGTCAATTGGTAAAAGTCTTAAGGCACTTGAACATTGGTTTGATGATGTGCAATCAGTCAATGGTCAGTTTGATCTGATTTTTTCTAATTTAAATAAAAGTAATAATTTATTAGCGAACAGTTCGTTAAAAAATAATAAAAAGTTATTTTTTATTATTCATAATAGTATTGAAGAAGAGTTAATAAGACAGAAGAAGTTAGGCCCTTTTGCTTACCATTATTTGGTGAAGTCCAAGGGATTATTATCAGGAAAGCAATTGATTACGGTCTCTTTTGGCATTGCACAAGAAATCATTAACGGTTCCAGAATTGAAGCTGCATCAATTCAAACAATTTATAATCCTTTCGATTTTGATGAAATCCAGTCTTTATCTATGATAGAAAACCAAAATATTCCCGATGACGATTATATTATTCACGTCGGCCGTTTTGCTCGGCAAAAGCGTCATGATGTTTTATTTGCTGCTTTTAAACTATTACCAGAACATTATAAATTAGTTTTATTGTGCAACAAACCTAAAAAAGTGCTTAAATTAGCAAAAAAATATGGCATTAGGGAACAATTAATTCTGCCAGGCTTTCAAACTAACCCTTACAATTGGATAAAGAAGGCTAAAGTTTTGGTGTTGAGTTCAGATTATGAAGGTTTTGGTAATGTACTCGTTGAAGCCTTGTCGGTAGGAACTAAGATTGTTAGCACTCTTTGTCCTCATGGACCTGATGAAATTCTAACCGGTGAGTTGGAACGTTTTTTGGCTCCCAGACGGGATGAAAAAGCCTTGGCAAACAGTTTAAATCGTGCATTGAAAGCCGATGTTAATTGTCTTGAAGCTAACATATTACAGCAAGTGTCCGCGATAAAAGTTGCTAAGCAATATTTAGCTTTAGGTAGCTAATTTGACGCCAGATAATCATTAATCTGGCGAGGGGTAACAGTTATTACTACTTCCAGTTATCCATACTTCCGCGACGGCGACCACCAAGTTTGGGTATGATTAATCCTAATATAAGGCCAATAGCTAGAACAATAGCGCCGGTAAGAAACCATTGTTTTTGGATATCGGTATCTTGGGCTTTTAGTTCAGCTTGGCTTGATGCGAGTTGATTTGTTAAAATAGCGATTTCATTGTTCAACTGACTACTACTATCCTTTAAATTGCTAACCGTTTCTTTGATATTATTTAATTGGCTGTCTAATTGACTATTTAGATCTGTAGCACTTGTCAGTTGAGCATTTAATTCGGCAGCAACAAAGCGTAAACCAGGTTGTTGGGTGATATATTTACTTGCAATCCAAGTCATTTTATTTGTTTCATCAACCAGCTGGCTGAAGTCATTTTTCTCTATACCGGTAACGTTAATTTGAGCACCCGCATTAATTGTCCCTACAATCCGGTAATTTTTACCAGCGCCAGCATGCATGTACACAAAAAGTTCATCTATAATAAAAGCTTGTTCGGAGTCTGTCGATAGGTTTTGTGGTAAGTCTTGTTGCTCTGCAAAAGCAAGTGACTGTAAGGATAAAGTAAAAAAGCTAAGCGAAAAAAGTTGTACTACTCTTTTTATTAGTGTTTTTAGGTGAGTTTTCATCGAGCAACCAATATAAAAATTAACAAAATCATGCCCAGATACTATGGGTTTGAGGCTTTAATGGCAAGGGAATACTTATTTAGAAAGGGAAAATAGTTGATATTTTTGAGTAATATAATTCCGCTTTTATTAATAACAGTATATATTCAATGATTATGTTTACAAGTTAGCCAGTTACTAAAAATGGCAAAGCTAAAGATGAGAAGATATGAACACAGAGATTGAACTCAAATTCTTAGTTTTAAATAAGGATATTACTGAGCCAACAGCGGATAAGATTACTAAGTTACTGAAAGAAAAAAAATACAATTTTGTTTGTCACGAAAGAGACTTAATCAATAGCTACTTCGATACTCCTGATTTGCAATTACGACAACTAGATATGGGATTGAGGGTTAGAAAAAGCATTGATACATTGGGTGTTTATGCTTTAGAGCAAACCATAAAAACCTCAGGTAAAGTCATGGGTGGCCTGCACCAGAGACCTGAATTCAATGTTGATATTGATACCAATTTCCCTGTGTTATCTCAGTTTCCTCAAGCAATATGGCCTGACAATAAAAATATAGAAATACTTCAAAAGCAATTGACTAGCCTTTTTAGTACCAATTTTAAACGTTTGTTTTGGCACATTACTATTGAAGGGGTAAATGGTCAGCAAAGTGAGATTGAACTGGTCTTTGATCAAGGGATAATTGAGACCCATGGAGAACAAGAGTCACTTTGTGAGATAGAGTTAGAACTGGTTAGTGGCTCTTTGAGCGATTTATTAATGTTAGCTAAAGTTCTTTGTTTTGGTTTACAGATCAGGCCTGGTATTAAAAGTAAGGCAGCTAGGGGATATGCACTTTGGCAAAATGGCATAGCGAAGATTAACGTTAATACAGAAAAAGATACAGAATATCAGTCTGATATGAATAAGTTAGCCGATTTAGCGCTCATCCCTTTAAATTCCCCTAAAAGTTTAAACCAAGCTTTTATTCATGGCATTGATTTTGGTTTAATGCAATTACAAAAATTAGTTGATACTTATAGCGAAAAGCCGACACTTACTATTTTAAATAAAATAACAGAAATTCTGGCTTTATTAAGACAAGGTTTTTGGTTATTTGAATATTGTTTAGATCCAAAAATGAAAAAGCTCAGAAATGAATTAAGTTTTTTTATTAAAAAATTACATTGGGTTGAAGATGCTTGTCACTTAAAGGAGCTGACCACTAAAACAGGTAATTATCGTGCAAAGCTCCATTACAGTGACTCGTTAATTATTCAGCTCAAGTCAGAAAAAAACAACTTTCCTCATAGTGAGCAAATAATTGAATTATTCCATGCTGCTCGTTTTAATCGATTACAGTTATCTTTACTTGAGATTTTATTAAGCGTTGAAGAGGTCATTGATCAAGATAAAATATCGAAGGAACTATTAGAGGTCAGCAACTTTGCTCAATCATCCTTAGAGTCAAGTTTACAGAGTTTGATTCAGTTAATGCCTAAGGAAGTTGAGTTCAATGCGCAACAGTACCTTACCCATCATAAGCTGCTTATACGTTCTTTGTTAACCGGGAGCTGGTTCGGTTCTTTGTTTGATAAAGCTAGCCGCCTAGCATTTAGAAACCCTTGGTTAGACATAAAGTATGGTATTAGCGAGTTGCAAACTATTTTATTATTGCAGCAGCAGCTATTGAAACTTGATGACCGAGATGAGAAGTTAGAAAGGTGGCTTGAGTCTAAAATTGAACATTTACTATTAACTTTGGAGCAGTCGAGAAAGTTGGCCGTTTTAATGTTGCCCTATTGGCGAAATTAGTCACAGAGTTAATGGTTTATTAACCGTTATTTGTTGGAATAAACTAAGTGAAACTAGAAAAAAGAGATAAACAAAAGCTTTTAATCAGCGTGTTTTATTTGATTCTGAGTATTAGTAGTTTTGTTGAGGCAACAGAGTATTTGCTTCCTAGTGGTGACAAACGGTTAATTGGTCATTTAGAACACCATGTTGTGCAAAAAGGCGACTACTTCCAGGAAATTGCTGAGAGATATAATGTTGGATTTTTAGCTTTATTGGCAGCTAATCCAGAGGTAGACCCATTTTTACCTAAACCGGGCTACAACCTTCTGATACCATCACAGATGCTATTACCTTTTATTAAACGAGAAGGCATTGTGATTAATCTTCCAGAGTTGAGATTATATTACTTCTTGCCGACAGAAAATAAAGTCATGGTATTCCCTGTCGGCATTGGTCGAGAAGGCTTAGAAACACCAAGAACAACCTCTTATATAGGTAAAAAAAGAGAGAATCCTGTCTGGCGACCAACAAAAGAAACACGAGCTCGTTATTTGGCTAAACATGGCAAAGAAATGGTTAGAGAGGTAGCTGCGGGTCCGGACAATCCTTTTGGACGATACGCATTACGTTTAGGATTAAGTGAATACTTAATCCACGGTTCTAATAAACGATTTGGTATAGGGATGCGTGCTAGTGCTGGTTGTATTCGTATGTATGACGATGATATCAAATGGTTATTTGATCACGTGCCTGAACAAACACCGGTTAATATTATTGAACAGCCCGTTAAAATGTCTCATGAACAACCAGGTTTGAAGCTTATTGAAATTCATCAACCATTAACTCAGCAAGGAGTTGAACCTCAAAAGGTTTCTGTTCCTGACTTAGTAAAGACCTTTTTTGATGGTAAAGATAAATATTGGCCTTTATTACTGCCTTATTTTGAAGAACCTAAAGGCGTTGTTATTGCGGTAAAATCAAGAGGTGAGAACAGATAAGTGTAAACCCAGCTTCTGTTCTCACTCGATTATATACATAAAGATATGAACGTATATTTTATTTTGGACGGTACGTATCGAGAAATTAATATAAAAAACACTTATTAAATAATAAGTGTTTCCTTTAGATTGAGGTGGTTATTTTTTGTACGACTTAACCATGTTGGTAATACGATCATTAGCTCTTTTTGCTTCCATAGCCGCTTGCTCAGAAGCTAGGTTTACTTCGGCAACCATTTCATCACTTTGTTCTTGATGTGCATTTAATCCAGTTACTTCAGTTGAAAGAGAGTCCACTTTTGTTGATAAATTATCAACTTTAGTGGTTAGACTGTTGATTTTTTGTTCTAGTACACCGGTATTTGAACAACCGGCCATTGCTAGTGCGGCTATTAATGAAAAGCTTAATGCTGATATTTTTTTTGTTAACATGGTCATATCCCTTATTTTGATTTTAAACTTACTGTTATATTAAATATGTACAATTAATATCGGTAAATAGTTAAACAGATAGAATGTCCATACACTAAAATTAGTATGGCATAAATAAATTAAATATGTGTTTTGACTTAATTCATGGCTAACAAACAACTAATGGATTATTTATTTATTTTTTTTAACTTGAATTAGTAACTGGCTAAGCTTCTCATCGAGGACTATATTTTGCGTAATTATTTTTTTATTTTGCTCTCTTAATTCTCGATTTTTAACATTGGTATCAGAAAAACCAACGAACCGATCGATAAATTGCGCACCAATAAAACCAACTAAACCAACACCTAAATAAAACATAACAGCCACTATTAATCGACCCTCAATGGTTACTGGATAAAAATCACCAAAGCCTATAGTGCTGGCACTCATTTGCAGGGTCCAAAAAGCGTCTTTATAACTGTTTATATTACTGTTAGGTACCATTGTTTCATAATGCACTAAAGCGAAGGAAAGTAAACCAATGGTGATGTAGAGTGCGATCATTGCAATCAGTAATAAAAAACCAGTGTTATAATTTTTAACACCATATTTATCGATACTGTGGGACTTGATTTTTAGCTTCATTTCTTTTCTGCAAATAATTTATTATCAGTTATATGGTGAATCAGTTCATCCATGAGCTTCTTTTTTATTTCTAACTGTTGTTCAGGAGCTAATTGATATTTTTCTGCCAATACCACATAGTCATCAGGCGCTAAACTTACGGTTAAACGAGGGCGTTTAGGGCGTTTATTAATCGTTAATCCTAGAATATCTCGAATTTGATCTGAGGGGCTTAACCCTGCCTTAAGTGCTTGTGTTCTGATGGCTAATTGTATTTTTTCATCTATATCAAAGGCAACCTGCACCGCTTTTATTGCTTTAATCGATGATTGCCATTTTTCAGGCACTTTTCTACTCATGATCTGACCTGTCTGTAAGCTCGTGTGATAATTAAAAATTAACTACCTGGATACATATCAATAATATCGGTTAATGGTCGATAAATCGACAAAAATATATCAGTATCACCATCCTGCCAAACTTCTACATCGATTCCGTGGCTTTGGTCTTTATCAAGTAACTGGTAAAGCTCAAATTGCTCGCCGCTGCCCTGACCTTCAAAGGGAGACAGTGCTTGAGTGCGGTTATCTTTACGATGAAAATAACCCACTTTTCCATAAATATTTTGTTGGTATTGTTCACTCGTCCAACTCAATGTTTTATTATTATCGTGTTGACGATTTAAAAAGGCATCACCAGGTTCATCAAACAATGTTGAAAATTCATCTAAATCAAATAATGTTTCAATATCTTGATGTTCTATTTTTAAAGTAAATTTCAGGTAAGTTTTATCATCAATATCAAGAGATAAAAATATCTCTAAATCATTACTTCCAGTTAAGGTCCATTCTGTTTGAGTGGAACTCTCGTATTCATAACTATTAACGCTAGTCACTTGAAATTGTTGAGTTCGTAATGACTCCGGCAAAGCAAAGCTGTCTGTTAATACAATAATATCACCCGTGTTAAGCTCTTGAGCTGAAGATAATGTTCGTGGTGTCTCTTTTTTACCAAACATTTTTTTTAAGAAACTCATTGTGGTAAATCCTTTCATGAATTAATTTGATAAAACAAAGCAAACTTCAGACTAATGCTAGACTGAAGTTTGAATCCCCAGGTAGGGTGGGTAACCGCTTACGCTTTATTTTGTTTAGCTTTTAAGCGGTCTAATACTGAATTAGCACTTGTACTTTGTGCGCCAATACCTGCCGCTTTTAATTGCGCTTCCAGCGCACCATCACCATTTTCAGCTTCAAGTACCTCGGCCGCTTTCATTTTGTCATCAAACTTTTGTTGTTTGGCTTTAATGCGCTCTAAAGAATCTTTCGCATTTAATAATTTAGAGTTGCTTGATGAGAAGTTATCAGTAATGGCAGATGTTGCTTTTTGTACACTTTCTGTCGTTTTAACCATAGAAAGCTGACGTTTATGCTCACCAACTTGACGTTCACTCTTTTTTACTAACTCTTTTAAACGGTTAGCACTGCCTTGAAAACTTTCAAAAGCTTGTTGCTGTGTTACTAATTCACTCTCTAAGTTAGCAATTTTTTCCGCTACTGCTAAAGCTAAAGTTTCGTCATTTTTCTCAAGGGCTTGAGCTACATAACTTTCATGTTCTGTGATCTCACGTTTTAGACGGTCAACTTCACGGTTTGCTGCCATTTGTTCAGCCATAACACCGGTTAGGTCACGTTTAGCTTTGGTTAAATGATGTTCAGCATCACGGATTTCTTGTTCAAAAATACGGGTGGCATTTGAATCGATAATTGATTCGCCAACTTCTGATGCACCGCCACGAATAGCGGTCATGATCTTTTTAAATATACTCATATAATACTCCTCAAGGGATAGATAAACTTTTAATTTGTATTATTCAACTCTACTGTTGAGCCAAATAGTTGTTGTATTTGTTATTATTTCTCTAAATAAGGTAATCACTCATATCATCAATAACTTCTAATGCATTGTTATTAAGTACAGTAAGCTCATGTTCGATATCATCAAAGTTAGAGTTAATTGATAGTGCACCAAACACTACATACTTATCACCAATTTTCGAAAATGAAGATAAAGGCATAGGAATGTTCATCTCTAACATGCTGACATGCATATCATTGATACATTCAGTTTTTACTTCTTCTTCACCCCAAAGATAAGTGATGCATAGAACTTGATCGTCAGTTACTGAAACAAAAATGGGCAGTTCTTCGCGACCTAAAATAGTTATTTGTAATACATCAACTTCACCTGAAATTGGCTGACAGTCGAATGTCATCCCTGTTTCTGAATCAGCTAAAGTATTTAGGTAATTGGCTATTTTATGAATGTTCATAGTAATCCTTTTATATAAATTGCGTAAATAAATAGAGGCCTTTAAGCGCTTAACTTATTCTTTGCAGGTTGACATATTATGTCAACGGTTCTAAATTTAGCACTATGACATAATATGTCAAGTGTATTATGTAATTTTTTGGTAAAAATAAATCTTATTTTTGTTACTTAAGATTTTCCCCCCACTCAAATCCAATAATTGGCTACTCATTTTTTACTATATCTTGCTGATCAAGCCACGCTTTTTGATGCAACTGGTAAAGGGTATGGCTGCCTAAATAGTTTATACCTATTTTATCTTTGTTTTTATAAAAATCATTTGAGAAAATAAATGCAGCTTTGATCATGGGAAGATTAAGCCACTCATGTTTGACCGTTAGCTCGTCTAATTTATTTAAACGGTTGAGTGGGCTTGCACCACTTTTAGTGGCAATGGTCCAGCCCCACTCACCAAAACTGGGGACATTGTCATGATATTGCTCAACATGGTTAAAATTAGCCGCCTTGACAGTTTTACCAATGGAGATAAACGATGCTTTAGCGTGATACGGGCTGGTTGATTGAATGGCAATTTGGCCGTCCCCCGCTAATAATTGATTTAATCGAGCATAAAAGTTAACTGAGTAAAGCTTATTTAAATCAGGATGGCCGGGATCAGGAAGGTCAACAATAATGGCATCAAATACTTGCTGCTGACTCAGTAATTTATTAATTTCAATAAAGGCATCTCCTCCAATGATGTTAACTCTTTTATCTTGTAAGCTTAATTGATTTAATTGAGTGATTTGTCTAGCAAGCCTGTTAGGTAAATGAAGTTCAGGGCGTTTAAATATATCTAGTAACTCTGAGTCTAAGTCGATTAAGGTGACCTTTTTTGGTGACCAGTCTAAAACATCTCGAAGTGCTAAACCGTCACCACCACCGATAATGAGAATGTTATCATGACGTGCAGAACCTGCTAATACCGGTGAAACTAAATAACTGTGATAAATTTTCTCGTCCATCGATGAAAACTGTAATCGTCCATTTAAGTAAAAATTAATGACATTTTCTTGTCCTAAACCCATATGGCGTTCAGTAAAGGTAAGTTGCTGATACCGTGTTTTCTCACTATAAACCACTTTATCTAAATAGAGTAAGTTGCTCATTTGGCTAAGCCAATGATTACCATAGTTGAAAATAACTATAACTAACAGAGCAAGCAGAATATGTAAACTAACAAAGGTTTTACGCCACTTCAGTTTAGGCCAATAGCGCCAAATAAAAAAACTACCTGCCATTAAGTTTAGAGCTGCGGTGATAGCACCTGCTTTAGTGATATCAATGGCAAGTAAAAATATAACCCAAATTGCAGCGCCAATACCTGCACCAATGTAATCTGCTCCGTATATTGTGCCTAAATTGTTGGCAAGATGCGCTTGATGAATATCTTCTCGGATACGTGCTATCAATGGGATTTCCATACCGATGAAAAAGCCAATTAATAAACCAAAAAAATATGGACTATTAAACGCTAAAAAGCTGAGTTGTTTGAAAATACCTCCCTTGGGCAGGGCATCAGGAGGTAATGAGAAGGTGTCACTAAGTAGGTGTGGCAGTATCTGAGTAACGGCTATTAAACCGCCGATAATCAAGATAGCGCTGCTGCCTAGTAAAGCAATAATGAGCTCGAGATAAACAAAACCATTAAAAGCACACTTTACTTTTCTCGCAGCAAAAGCCCCCAAGCCCATAGCAACAATCATTAAGCCGATCATGGCATAAATTGTACTTTCCATTACACCGAGAACACGGCCGGCATAGTGAGATAAAAGGTATTCGTAGATTAGGCCACAACCTGCAAGCACAGCCATAGTGACGATAAGTAAAGCATCATCGAGTAAGTGTTGTTTTATTTTGATCATAAAAAGTAGAAGTTACTAATAATTAACTATTGGTCATTAAGTTTAAATTAATGACCAATAGCTAAATTTTAAACACCCTTTAAGCCATTAATGCGGTAAGGATAAGAGCAATTGATATACTAATAGCCATTTCAATGCTTGCTACACCAACATTGTGCTGCTGGTCTACTTCTTCAACTAGGTTAATACCCGTAAGTACAATGCGCTTCGCGATAGCGGTTAATATTGCTACTAATATTGTCATAATAATACCGAAAACTAACCAGCCTAATAGGTTAATTGCTAACGTTTCTGGGCTGTAAGTTAAGAAGTGACTTGCGGCACTGACAGCCAATGCAGTACTAATAACCTGACCTGAATAACGAACAGCTAACGCTAACTGGCCATCAGCTAATGCTTGTTGGAAGCTGTCTTCTTGATTGTTTTTTGCGTATTGCTTTTCTTTAATTCGAGTAACGAGTACAAGCATTGTTTGGGCAACAACAAAACCACTAGTAATAGCAATAAAGGTATTTAGGTCTAAACCATCAACCCACAATAAAACTGCCCGAATAATAATGGCTGTTGCTATTGCTCCAGCAGCGTCAACTAGACCTATTGTGAGGTTTTTCTCTTTAATTAATGCAGTTTTATCAATTTGTTGTAAGGCAATTTTATCGTGAATAACACGGCCAATTTTAATTAAAATCAAGCCATATAGTCCGTAAGACAACATGCCAACAACTTCCATCATAAAGCTACTTGCCGTTTCGCCAGTAATTGCACCAGTAAGGACAATACCTAATGCGGCAATACTGCCTGCTAAGCTAATACCAAAGGCAAAGTTATCTTTTTGTGCGAGTTCTTTTTGAGTATCTACCCCCGCAGATAACCCAGAAACAAAACGCATAGCGCCAAGTAGTACAATAGCTATCGTTAAATCAATCGCTAAGAATATAAGTAAATCTTGAGTTAACCCTGTGATTTCAATTAAATTTTCCATGGTGCTTCCTAATAAAATTCTTTTTTGAAACTTTAAATGTTGCTAAAAGTTTATACATTTATTCTTTTTGTCAGTTTTTTGTATATAAAGGCACTTGGACAGAAAACTACTTGCCACGTCTAAAGCCTCTAGAGGTATTACTACTACTATTTCTAAAACTGGCATTTTTTGAATAACTTGATCTACTTTTATTGACACTACTGCTTCTAAAACGGTTTGCGCTAGTTTGCGCCGTTTTACTTTGTGAAGATAAACTGGAAGACCCAGTGCGGTTTTTGCTGTAGGCACTCGTGTATTTTTTACCTCTGCGGTCAAAGGATTTACTGGCCCGGGTATCAAGCTTGTTTTGCGTTTTTAACTGCGAGGGTGAACTATACCGAGTCCGGCCATAATCATTGTAATAACTGTAATTTCGTGAGCGACCCCAGTCATTGTAGGAGGTTCTGCGCCCAAACAAGTCACCCATGACTGAGTACATACCGTACCATGCCCAAAAAGACATGCCATTGCTTCCAGTTTGCCAATTACCATAACTTGGATTGCCAATTAACTGCTCACCCGTACCAAAGTCTTGGGCGTTATTGGCGTTTTTACTTTGAGCTTTTGATAGTGCGTTAACCCTCGGTAACTCGCCATCAGACATATCTGCCAGTACATTCAACGGATCACTTAATGCATCTGAATAAAGTAATGGGTCAGCGGCTTGATAAATATTGATCAACTCATTATATATCGCTTGGTTATTTGCAAACATATTAGGCTGGGTTTTAACCGTATTTAATCGGTTCTCCAAGGCTTTAAACATTGCACCTTGCGACGTAGCATCTTTGCGAAACTGATCCACTAGTGCCGCTAATGAAGGTTTTTTACGAGCAACTTTACCTGCATACTCGTTAATCAAGCTGGCATTGCGTACTTGATTGGTATCAAGTGCTTCGCCTAGTTGTTTGATACGTTGTTCACTAATAGGTATTTGCTGCTTAATTTTCCCTGTAAGGGGATCAGTGCAGGCACTGAGCAGTAATAAAGCTATAAAAGAAACTGAATAACTGAGTTGTTTATTTAAGCTAAAATTCAAACTAAAACTCGATCTAAATTAAGGTTGAAGTATTTAATCCATGTATGATAATGCAAACTTAGCTTTTAAAAAAAAAGCCGCATATATGGCGAAAATGCTATGATTATTGTTATTAGTATCACCATAGGCATAGTATGTCTAACATTTAATTTTACAGAAATGGCTTTACCATTAATATGAAAGAATTTAGTTCAAAACTTCAGCACCAATCACTGCAAAGTTGGCAGAAATTTATTGCTCAGCATAGTGAGTATGTTGAGCGTTTATCTAAACGGCAATTAAGTGACTTTCAAAAGGCTATAGCACTGAGTGATTTTATTTTTAATAGTGCGATGCAGGCACCTGACTTGGTCATTAATCTATTCACTTCTTCTCGAATTTATGATCAAAAATGTCCTGAATATCATAATGCCCTCTCAGATTTATTAAGACCTTGTGTTGATGAGTCAGACTTGCACAGAGCGCTGCGCCGTTTTCGTTTACAAGAAATGGTACACATAGCGTTTGCTGATCTTATATTAAATATTCCTTTAGAAAGCTCTTTAGCGCGTCTGTCTCTGTTAGCAGATAACTTAATTCTGGCTGCACTTGATTGGTTAACTATCCTTTGTCAAAAGCTTTGGGGAGTTCCTCAAGCAAAGAATGCTCCGAATAAGGCAATACCACTTTTAGTTTATGGTATGGGGAAGCTTGGTGGTAAAGAGCTTAATTTCTCTTCTGACATTGATTTAATTTTCACTTATCCAGAACAAGGTGAAACCACAGGTGCTCGTCGAACCTTAGATAATCAACAGTTTTTTACCCGTTTAGGGCAAAAATTGATCACCGCATTAGATCAAAAAACAGTTGACGGTTTTGTCTATCGTGTTGATATGCGACTTCGTCCGTTTGGTGAAAGTGGCCCGTTAGTGATGAGTTTTAGCGCGATGGAAGATTATTATCAAGAGCAGGGTAGAGACTGGGAGCGCTATGCTATGTTAAAAGCAAGATTATTAGGGAGTAGCCCATATCATCAAGAGCTTATCAATACCCTTAGACCCTTTGTTTATCGACGTTATATTGACTTTAGTGTCATTGAGTCCTTGCGCAGAATGAAAGCTATGATAGCGCAGGAGGTGCGTCGTAAAAACTTAGTGAATAACATAAAGCTAGGTGCAGGCGGTATTCGAGAAATTGAATTTATCGTTCAGGTTTTTCAGCTCATCAGGGGAGGAAGGGTTAAGGAACTTCAACAAAGGTATTTATTATCTGTGTTACCTATTTTAGTGAATGAAGGCGAGCTCTCTAATAATAGTAAGGATGTATTAGAAAGTGCCTATCGATTTCTGCGCCGTGTTGAAAACATCATCCAAGCGCTTAAGGATCAGCAAACACAAACACTACCTGATAATAAATTAGACCAAGCAAGAATATTGCAGATAATGCGTATTGAGTCTTGGCCTGAGTTTCTTGAAATTTTAAATCGGCATATGTTAGGTGTGCATCAAGAATTCATTTCACTTATTGGTGAAGAAAGTCCTAATCACCAAGGCGAAAACGAACATTGGTTAACTTTATGGCATAGCGATTGGCAAGATGAGGACTGTATTGAATGGATCAGTCAAGAAGCCAACTTTTGGAAAGCCGACTTGATTTGGCAAGAATTAAAGACTTTCCGAGCTAATATTACTAAGCGTAGTATTGGTAATCGAGGCCGGCAAGTTTTGGATAAACTTATCCCATTATTGCTTTGGCACCTCCAACAAACTCATGCAAAAGAGATAACGCTAAGTCGTGTATTCATTGTTTTTAATAAAATCACTAGCCGAACAGCCTACTTAGAACTTTTATTTGAAAATGAAGGGGCGTTAAAACATCTCATCAGGCTCTGTCAGGCTAGCCATTGGGTTGCTGAGCATATTGCCACTTATCCTATTTTACTTGATGAGCTCATTGATCCGGCGCTGTTGAATAACCCGCCTGCGCTTTCAGATTATGCGTTAGAGTTACGTGAGATTATGTTACGTGTTCCTGAGGAAGATCTTGAGGCCCAAATGAACACCTTACGACAATTTAAGCAGGCGCAGCAATTACGCATCGCGGCTGCTGATATTGTAGGGGTTTTGCCCTTAATGAAAGTAAGCGATCATTTAACCGCTTTAGCTGAGGCAACTATCTCGGCGGTTATTAACTTGGCTTGGCAACAAATTGCACAAAGGTATGGTGTACCTGAATCAACTATTGTACATGACAATAAAGGTTTTGCTGTTATTGGTTATGGGAAATTAGGCGGTCGAGAACTCAGTTACAGTTCAGATTTAGATTTGGTCTTTTTACATTACTCCAGAGCGACTGAAGTCACCAATGGTAAAAAGCAGGTACTCTCTAGTGTGTTTTATATGAAACTGGCACAACGAATTATGCATATTTTTAATACGCGTATGGCAAGTGGTGTTTTGTACGAATTGGATATGAGATTAAGACCTTCAGGTAATTCGGGGTTACTTGTTGTACATTTCAATACTTTTGCACAATATCAGCGAGAAGATGCTTGGACTTGGGAACATCAAGCGCTAGTTAGAACCAGAGCAGTATATGGTCACAAAGATGTTATTAATAAATTTAATTACTTACGCCAACAAATACTGTCTTTGCCTCGGGAGCCAAAAAAATTAGCGCAAGACGTGATTATGATGCGAAATAAAATGCGTAACCACCTAGATAAATCACATCGTCGTGATATTGATATAAAGCAGGGACTCGGTGGTTTAGTTGATATTGAGTTTTTAGCTCAATACCTGGTATTAAAACATAGTTATCAATATTCAAATGTTGCAAAATATTCTGATAATATCAGTATATTTTCTCAACTTTATTCCTCAGATATTATTAATAGTCAGCAAAAAAAACTACTAACTCAAGCTTATTGTCAATTAAGAGATCAAAGCCATCGAGCGGCACTCCAAGATCAAGCATCACTTTTAGATGAACATATATTTCAACAGTACGCTGGCGAGATAGTTAATATTTGGCGATTTTTTTTACCAAATATTAACAGCAAGTAGCCACTGATTTATTTAAGGCGTAACCAATAACCTGATTTTGATATTCATAACCGAGTATTTATCGATTGAGTCGCTACTGAGTTCTTCGATAAATACTGTAAATTTGACGCGATCACGAGAAAATCGTAGACGCTTGTTAAAATGGCCATCACCAAAACCATATTCTGTTAACTTTGTCGTTTAGGTTTAATCCCCGTTATTTTAACGTTAAAGGTTTCGACTATATGACCAGAGTGTTCGGGCAGATAAAGTAGACTAATAGGGGTAAAGTAATCAAGTCTTTTTTTGATAACCAACGTTTATGAGTTAATTCATATATGTAAACAAATGATTAGTTTTACTTTATCTGAAAAGTGTTATTTATAAAATGATGGGTCATCTTCATTTGGTCTGGTTTTAAAACGTCGGTGCATCCACATATATTGCTCAGGCTTGCGGGCAATAGCTTTTTCTAACTCACCGTTAACTCTCTTCAAATCACTTTCAACGTTATCAGTAGGGAAGTTATTTAAAGGTGGTATTGTTTAAATAGTATAACCACTACCATCATCATTTTTAAGTAATAAACGACCAATGACTCTGCCTAAACTTAGTTGAAATTTATAAGGTAGCCAAGAGGTAGAATATAAAATAACAACAGGTAACCATGCTAGCCAATACTTGGGTAATATAAATGAAAGTTTAAAATGGGGCTGTAATATTCAATTTCTACTCACTGGTTCTTTTCACTTATGGCTATTTTTATTGTCATTAATTACTCGTTAATCGTTCATTCATTAGTTTTATCGACTTTATGTTCAACACTTTTTCCTTGTTCGTTATCGGATTACTCAGATAATTATAACGATGGATAACCTGGTCAATTTAAAGCGCAATGATAATGAAATAGCGTTAATTATTAATATTTTACAGATAAAAAAAGCCGCTAACTCTCCAGTAAGCGGCTTTTTATAGTGATTTAATTATTGGGTTGCTATCATCAAACCTTTGTTAATATCTCTGAGATCTTGCTGGGTAATCGTTCCTGCTGATTTTTTAAGTGATAAAACGTTTTGAATATAGGCATAACGTGTCTTTGAAAGATTACGTTTAGCATTATATAAATTACGCGTGCTATCGAGCACATCAACAATGGTACGAGTACCTACTTCAAAACCAGCTTCTGTTGCTTCTAATGCTTTGGTGGCACTGACCACCGATTGTTTGAAAGCTTTGGTTGCTGAAACGGCAGCGATAACAGTATTGTAAGCATTACGAGTATCTCTAACCACTCCGCGGTGTGTTAAGGCTAAATCTTGACTCGATGAAACGTAACTTTGTTGGGCTTTGTTTACCGCACTATTTATCGAGCCACCAGAGTATATGGGAACATTTAAAGTGACACCAACGGAGTAACTATTTAAATATGGACTTGAGGTAGGGGCAAAACCATCAGTCTCTGAGTCGCGCTTATTACTTCCATAGCTGCCATTTAAATCGATTGTTGGATAGTGACCAGAGCGCGAAATACTAATGTTTTCTTTAGCAATATCCACGGCCACTTTTTGTGATATCAAATTTAAGTTTTTTGCTTCTGCTATTTTTTGCCATTCATTGGCACTATCCGGAACAGGTCTGGAGGTACTAAATAAGCTAGTGTTTAAAATATTAAGATCACGTGGGTAAACATTAGTAATTACACGTAATGCTTCTTCCGCTGTATAAATACTGTTTTCAGCAAGGATTTCAGAAGATACCGCGGTATCGTATTGCGCTTGTGCTTCATGCACATCGGTAATGGCGGTTAAGCCAACAGAATAACGTTGTTTTGTTTGCTCTAATTGACGTTCAATAGCCACTTTTTCTGCAGTGGCAAACTCTAAGTCATCTCTTGCGCTTAATAAATTAAAATAAGCTTGAGATACACGAGTGATTAACTCTTGTTTGGCCGACTGCAAACTAATATCACTGCGGTGTGCTGCTTTTTTAGACGTTGCTAAGCGTAGCCATGAGTCATGATGATACAACTGCATATCTAAACGAACGCCATAATTCATAGAGTCAGAATTGGTTGAAACAATCGTTCCTATTGGCAAAAGGGCAGTGAATGGTTCACTCTCTGATTCACTTTTAGTGTATCCACCATAAGCATTTACTTGGGGCAATAATATCGCTCGCACACTTTTAATATCTTCTTGGGCTATCATGTATTGTGCTGTTGCTTTTAATACCACGGGATCATTTGCCATTGCTTGTTGATACACAGTCATTAAATCTTCTGCATAGAGATTAGTACTGACGGTGGCACTCGTTAAAGCAATAATGAGCGATATAAGTGTTTTTTTCATGTGTGGGTAATCCCTTTTATCTACATTTTGATTTCGTTGCCCATAAGTTTACACATGTTTTGGGCATGATTGGTCATATTTGGGCACTATCCTACAGAGGTTTTCATTTTAACCAAATAAAATAAGTGTTTACCAGTGTATACTAGTGTAACAAAATATTATTTCAAATCTTTTCAATACACTATTTTTTTGGTTAATGATGCATACAAAAATAAACCCCCAATCTAAAACTCGTTTAAAGCATAAATTCAGCCTAACCGATGTAACCATTCATAACGTAGAAACGCGCTTTCAAGGTTTTTTTAAAATTGATTGTTATCAGCTATCTCATAAACTTTTTAACGGTGGTCAGAGTGATATATTATCGCGAGAGATTTTTGAACGCGGTGATGCTGTTGTGCTAATGCCTTATGACGCTAAATTAGATAAAGTCATTTTATTAGAACAATTCAGGCCGGGCGCAATTCGAGAAGGTGAAACTCCTTGGTTATTAGAGTTTGTGGCAGGCATGTTTAATGCTAATGAAAACCCTGAAGATGTTGCCGTTAGGGAGGCAGAAGAAGAGGCGGGTTTAATAATTCCATCAGATGATTTAATTAGTATTCTGAGTTATTTTTCCAGTCCCGGTGGCATGAGCGAAAAAATTCATCTTTACGCCGCTTGTATTGATACATCTAAACTTAATAATGATAAGTCAGTCTATGGTTTAGATGGTGAAAATGAAGACATTTTAGTGCATATAATACCACGGAGTGAGGCAATGACTTTATTGTCTCAAGGAAAAATCAACACAGCGGCTACCATTATTGGTTTACAATGGCTGGCATTAAACTATCAATCATTACAAGCTAAAGCATCGACTGGAGGTTGCTAAAATGAGTAACCTTGCTCGGAAATATCAACTGAGTTTATCTACCTTAATGAACCTTTGTGATGTTAATTATATGTTGATGCTAAAAATATTAGCGAATAAAGAATGTGTAGGTGATCAGCGCAGTTTTTTTATCTCTGATTTTCTATCATATACGGTTACGATAAAAGAAGTGACTCGCTACACATCATTAGTGAGTATTTCTCAAGATGTAAATTTATCTATTGCTAAAAACAATACCAGTAAAGATAGTAATAAAACAACTAGGCTATCATCGACTTTAGCGAAATTATTCCGCCCATCTATGGTGATTCGCTTATATCATGATGCACGTATGGCAGAAGTCATTAGCTCACAAGATATTAGACAGGTTAAGCCCCGTTATGATTATCCTAATAGTGATATGCATCAACCTGATGAAAAACATCAGATCAATTTATTTCTGAATGAGTGGTTACAACTATGCCTCAGGTTAGGCCAAGTTAAATTGACATTATTTTAATGTTTTAGTCTTAAATGAATGAGTAAAGTACTTATAGTCATATTGATGACTCAGAGGTTTATTTGAATAACACCATTACTATCGCCCAAATCACTGATAGCCATTTGTTTGGGCAAGTCAATTTATTGCATTGTGGCAAAAATGTTTATCTGCACTTTGTTTCTGTTTTAGCTGAAATAAAACAAAATAAAGACATTGATTATTTGGTTTTTACTGGAGATTTAACTCAAGATCATACTGAAGAGTCTTATCAGTTATTTGCCCAAGCAATAGAGCAGAGTGAGATATCAGTGCCAGTATTGTTCTTAAGTGGTAATCATGATGAAACAGAACTGCTCAATAAGTACCTAAATAAATCACCTTTTATTCCCGATAAGTTAATTCAAAATGACTATTGGCAAGTTATGTTGGTGGAGAGTAAAAGTAAAGTTATAGAGGGACCGTCGGGTCGGGTCGATGACGACGAGCTTTTTAAACTCAGCGACAGGCTTGAAGGTCAAAAACGACAGCTCATTTTTATGCATCATCATCCGGTAGATGTTGGTTATTTCATTGATAAACACGGTTTAAAAGAAGCGGACGTTTTTTGGAAAACTATTAATAATCATCCATCTATCTCAGCTATTGCTTGTGGGCACATTCATCGTGCATTAACATTATTCCCTGATGAGTCTACAGGCAAGGTTGCTGTTTATACTTGCCCAGCAACCTCAATTCAGTTTGATCCTTTAGCTAATAATGTACAAGCTTTAGAACAAGGACCAGGTTACCGGTTGTTTTATCTGGATGATCAAAAAAACATAACAACATCAATACACTATATTGATGAAAAAGATATTAATGAAAATCGACAGAGTGGTATCATTTAAAATGAACACTAATATTCTTTATTTACATGGTTTTAACTCATCACCATTGTCTGAGAAAGCAAAATTAACTCGTCAATATTTCACTAAAAACTTTCCGGATATTAACTTATATTGCCCGCAAATTGTTAGTAACCCTAAGGCGGCAATTGTTCAACTTGAACAATTAATCGAGCAGTGTTCGACTCTCCCTTGCCAATGGTATTTTATTGGTTCTTCTTTAGGGGGCTATTTTGCTACCTATTTGGCAGAAAAGTATCAACGACCAGCTGCTGTTATTAACCCTGCAGTTAAACCCTATCATCTGCTGGTAGATTATTTGGGTGAGCAAACCAACCCTTATACTGAAGAGGTTTATCAAGTGAGTACCGATTTTATTGCTGATTTAAAAAGCCTAGAGCAGTTAACTTTATTAAAAAATAATTATTTGCTAATGGTACAAACAGGTGATGAAGTGTTAGATTATCAGCAAGCAATTAATTTTTATCAAAATGCTGATATTATTAAACAACAAGGTGGCGATCACAGCTTTGTCGGTTTTAAAAAGATGTTGCCAAACATAACAAAATTTTTTAATCTTAATACGCTTTAGCGCGTATTTATTTTATTTTAAAAATAACACTATCAGAAGTTTAACATGACCGAAGAATATAATGCTGGTTCCATCGAAGTCCTTAGTGGCTTAGACCCTGTTCGCCATCGTCCTGGAATGTACACTGACACCTCTCGACCAAATCATTTAGGTCAAGAGGTTATTGATAA
>Ga0307488_10000823_pt1 | contig 25858 bp, 22 predicted proteins | sample SB02metaG_FD_202248 | JGI IMG/M metagenome (GOLD analysis project Ga0307488, IMG submission 202248) | Sea-ice brine microbial communities from Beaufort Sea near Barrow, Alaska, United States - SB 0.2 | ecosystem: Environmental > Aquatic > Marine > Coastal | place: USA: Alaska | collected... | reverse complement strand
AAGGCAGCTAACGGTTATAGCCGTGAGATGGAGCACTGGATGATTGGTTCTGTATTAGGAGCGTCTAACGCAACTAAGGATAACGTAGAATTCCACTACCGTTCTGAGTGTAACTTAATTACTCGTGCGGCTAACCGTCACATGTTGATTAAGTCGTAAGCATTGCTTATGATGGAGAGGGGTTAACGCCCCTCTCCTTTTTTTTTAATTATATTTAATAAATAACAAAATGGCAAATCCCGCTAAAAAAGCAGCTCCTAAGGCTGCACCTAAGGCTGCACCTTATGCAGCTCCATTGTCTACAGTATCTTCTTCTAATAACAATATAAAAAGAAAAGAACAAGACGATTCCAAAAAAGACAAAGTATACACTATCTCTAGAGGAGGTGGTATCTGGTTTAAACTAAAGCAACAAAACATTACTATATTCGACGAAGAAAGTCGTACAGTTCGTCAGCTTAGATATTCTCCAAACGAGATGTCTATATGGGGAGATGAGCAAGGCGAAAACATTATTCGTGAGCAAGTAATCTTTATTCAGAAAAACTTACTAGTTCCTTATACTAAACCAAACTTGCAGAGATATTTGGACTTACATCCAGATAATATAGCTAATGGCGGTAAGGTATACAGCTTAGTAGATACTGAGAAGAAAGCTATAGTAGAGCTTGATAAAGAATTTGAAACTCTTGATGCTATAGGCATGGTTAGAGACAAGTCAATTGATGAACTACTACCTGTAGCTATGTATCTGTCTATAGATACAAATCAAAAAAACATGGAAATCAAACGTGAGCTTCTTCTTCAGGCAAAGGCTAATCCTAAGAGGTTTATTGAAATGTTTGATAATCCTATAGTGAAAGTAAAAAGCACAATCATGAGCGCTATAGACTTTCAAATACTAAGGGCTGATTCTGATGGATTAAAATGGTTTGACAGTAATGCTCTTATCGTGGCAACACCAGCAGGTCAAAACACTGTTGACATAGCAACTCGATTCTGTTTATCAGAAAAGGGAGCTTTAGTTTTAGAAGAGATTGAAACACAGCTTGCTAAAATATAACTTAACTTATAAGTTACTATATGCTAAGGGGTTGCAGAAATGCAGCCCCTTCTTTTTTGTATCTTTGCGTATAGAACAGAATTAATATGGCATCTATAAACGAAGTTTATTCAGCACTTAAAAATCTGGCAAACAAAGATGAGCGTGGTTTTATTACACCAAAGGTGTTTAACACGTTTACTTCAATTGCTCAGAACAAAATATTTAACGACCTCTTTAACGAAACGGTAAAGGCGAAGAGCTACCGTATGCGTAACGTGGACGCTGCCGGTGATAAATCGTACGGCAAAAGAATCACGGAAGATTTAGCGTACTTCTCTAAAGAAAGCGTTGTAAGTCAATCTTCAGGCGTGTTTAACAAGCCAGAAGACCTAGCAAGAATTATATCAATGAAAACTTCAGGCGCATATGTTTTTGGTAGCTCTACATCAACTCCTATTGATGTTGTGTATGATGAATCTAAGATTGAGTATATACTACAGTCTGACTTGTCTGCTCCTTCTGCAACACATCCTGTTGCTTTATTATCCGAAGACATTGAAGTATTTCCTACAACTATCAAAAAGATTAAGGTAAGATATTACAAGTACCCTGAAGGAAGAAGCGTGAGCACAGGAGCAAGAACAGCTTTGTCTCCTAGGTACAACGCTCTAAACCTTGGTGCTTCTAATGAAGTTTTTAATACAGCAACCTCTGTTGATTTTGAATTACCAGACCACTATGTACCGCAATTGGTAATAGAAATAGGTAAGATGATTGGTATAAACCTGCGTGACCAAGATGTAGTTGCATACACAAACGGAGAAGAGCAGAAACAAAAGCAGTAATAAATGGCAAGAGATACAGTTTCAGTAGACCAAATAGTCAATGACTTCATGCTCACCTTAGATGGTGATGATTACGCAAACAATGCGAACGGAATGCTTGTGCGCAATTATGCGCTAAGGGGAATCCGTGAAATGAGCTTTGATATACAAAAGAGAATTAAGTCTCTTAAACTGGCTGTAAATGCGGTTAACGACACCGTAGAGCTACCAGATGACTTTGTAGATTACACTAAGATTGGAATTGTAGGAGGAGACGGCTTGATATACGTGTTTGGAGAGAACAAAAACTTAGCAGCTCCTTTAAAGTATAATACAGATGCCGCCGGAAATTCAATAGATTCTGATAGTGATGGTGTATTTGACCGAGTAGATGCAAAAACTGACGGAGCAAGCACTTCATCTTCATCTAACTACGAAAGTTACACGTTTAGAAACTTTTTATACGGAGGCAACATAGGTCGTGCATACGGTGCTGGCGGTGGTAATTACTCTGGTGAATTCAGGGTTAATTTCGAACAGAACAGAATAGAGCTATCAAGCTCTTCTGGATACTCAGAAATAGTTATTGAATACATAGCTGATGAAGCGCGTAGTTCTAACCCAAGCATTCATATATACGCTGAGAACGCATTACGTTCTTACATGTACTTCAGACTAATTGAGCGAAAGGCTAACGTCCCTATGGGAGAGAAAGCAAGAGCCAGGCAAGAATATTACAATGAAAGAAGATTAGCTAACGCTCGTTTAAAATCATTTACAAAAGAGGAAGCTCTTAAGACTATTAGAAAGAATTTCAAGCAAAGCCCTAAAGGTTAATCTATGGCTATTGATAAACTCATACCTCAGTACCTAAATTCAGATACTGACCAGAAACTTGTAAAGTCTGTTGAGATGACAGATAACCTCAATGTCCGTGTGTCAAATGATGACGAGGGTACAGCTGGGGTTATAAAGAATATTAAAGGAACAGATGTTGTTGCAAGCAGAAGCTCTTCCGATGCTTTTCCAAGTGGAGACAATAGAGTCATAGGCTCTGTCTCTAACGAAAAGAACAAGGAGATTCTATTTCTTGTATGGAACAGTGCTTTTAATCACGGTATATATAGATTAGATATGACATCTGGTAAGTACCAGAAGCTGTATCAAGACAGTGTACTAAACTTTAATAAGTTTAGTTATGCTGATTGTAATGTGGTGATAAACGAAGAAGAGGAAACATTGTTCTACTGGACAGACAACGTCAATCCTCCGATGAAGCTCAATGTAAACAGAGTATTGAATAATGGATATCCTGCTACACTTATATCTGGAACAAATGCTCAAAAGTTAGAGGCTCTAACAGTGGCAAAGAAGCCACCTCAAGACCCTATATTGTTTGAGTTTATAACAGATGAATCTGTAAATCAAAACAACTTAAAAGACGATTTATTTCAGTTTGCTTATCAGTACATTTATAAAGACGGAGAAGTTAGCGCTATATCTTCTTACAGTAAAATAGCTTATTCGGCTTTTCAAACTCTTATAGGTATATCTTCAGAAGGTAACTCTGTTACTGATAATGTTATTCGATTAAGCATACCGTCCGGTAACGACAATGTAGAAAAGATTAAGATTATCGCTAGGAGAGGTAATAACGGTCAACTATTTCAAGTTGAAGAGATAGATAATACAGCCTCTATAACTTACGACTTCTACAATAACGGAGCATATCCATTTGTTTCTTCTAACGAGGCTAACAAAATGTTTGACAGTGTCCCTCAGAAGGCTAAGTCTGTAATTTCCGCAAACAATAGATTATTTTACGGTAACTATGTAGAAGGATACGATAATGTAGATACAGATGTATCCCTTTACCCTGTATACAAAAGATTGCCAAACACTCATAACATCACGTCAGATATAAATCCTTTAACTCCTAATAATGAGATTGAAACAAGGTATCAGACCACAAAAAGTAATTTAGATAATGATGTTAGTTTTAGAATAAACTTTTCTAATATACCATCTGTAGTTAAAGGCAATACGCTCTTTTCTTTCGATATTCAATATGGTGTTACTGAGTATCTTGAGTACTATAAAGTAACCACCGATGTAAGTGATTTTTTAAGTGGTAGCAATTTTAATTGGGATGACGATGGTACTGCAAAAACTCAGTCAGGAATTATAGGTGGTATTTCAACTCCAATAAAAATAGCTGCTAATCCTTTTACTATTTCTTTCTCAAAGATATACAGCCAAGACACTCCAAAGGCAACTGTAATTAACGAGGTTTTAGCTGAAGTAAACAATGTTGTTTACTCAACCACTGTATCTCCAGATTTATCTAACCCAAATCACGGAAGTGCTTCAAGCAATTTATTCTTGTTATGGCTTGCCGGCAAGGCTGGATTTAAAGTGCAAAACGGTTCTTACGACTCTACCACAGACAGTCTAAAATTTGACATTAACTTTCAAGGCGCTGACTTGTTCATTGCCAAAGCTACTAAAAACGGTACGGAAAAAGATATACTGTCTGGTGGAAACTTTGACATTCCTTCTTATGACTTTTCCGTGGCGAATAATACGTCAAATATTGTATTACAGTATTACCAATACAAAAACTTCTTTACATCTTCTTCTATATCCGAAGATATAAGCCTATCTAGTTCTTTTAAAACTAAGGCTAATCACGAGTTTGGAATTGTATACTACGATGATAGAAACCGAAGCGGTGGGGTTAATAAACTACCTGTAGGGTATGTGTCTGGTTACTCTGAATTTCAAAGAACAGGTAACCTTGGAGCTGTAGAGTTTGACTTCAGAATAAAACATACTGCTCCATCTTGGGCTGCTAAATGGCAGCTTGTATACACAAAGAATACGACATATGATGAATTCTTGCAATATTCTGTATCAGAGGCTTTTATTGCTCAAAACACCGATTCATCTACTACCATATCTGGTAACGAAGGTAACAGAGTATATGTATCTGCAAGAAGTTTAGAGGGAAAGGAAAACTCCTACAAGGACGGGAAAGGCGCTAGATTAGAGTACAAGTTTGAAGAAGGTGATAAACTTAGAGTATTAAAATACGAAGACGGTTTCACTAAAAGACCTTTAAATCTTGAGTTCAGAATTATAGGGTACGAATACCTTAACGATAACGACACTAACCCATTAGTAATAAGCGCACAAAGAGGTTTTAGACAAACTGGATGGTTCTTTGTTTTAAGTAACGAAAACTACGATGGTTTCTCTTACTCTAATGTGTTGGCAGACACGGATTTCTGGGGACAGAATTGTTTAGTTGAGGTATACAAGCCTAAGAAACAATTAGAAGAATATGTATACTATGAAGTTGGAGAATGCTACGATGTAGTATCTGGGGTTCATGGAGGAAAAAGAAATACATCTTCTACGACCACCACAAACATTACTGTTTCCTACGCTAGTCTGTCTAACGGATACGCAGAGTCTACGAATAGGTTTTATATAGGTGACATCCTTGACTTAGGCAATCACACTATAGAGATAATATCTATAAGATATCAGTCTAATGGAAGAATAGGGTATGAATTTATAATTAAAAATCCAGACCCAACAACCCTGACTCCTGCTTCTTATATATGTACGATAGTAAATTATACAGAGGCAGTTATTACATCTACAGATGGTGATGTTTACTTTAGACCTAGAAACGTGAGATTAAACCCTTACGATTCTGTTAATTCTGAATATAATGAAACATCTACCGATTCTACTGTATACCAGCTTGAATATGTAGAAGACTATTCTTTAAATGATTTCTTTAGTTCCAAGAGTATATCTATAGGCAGACCACAGGCTTACTCTCCAGAGTTTAAACAAATAAGAAGAAAGACTTCTATTACATACTCAGACGCTTATGTCATTGACTCTGAAAGACTTAATCTAAGCTCTTTTAACTCAAGTCTAGCAAACTGGACAGACTTATCTTTAGAGTACGGTCAGATAGACATCTTAATATCTAGAGGAGATGCTGTTACTGTTTTACAGGACAGTAAAGCGTCACAGTTACCTGTAGGTAGAAATATCATAGAGTACGCAAATGGAGACACTGGTGTTACAGTGTCTAAAAATGTATTAGGAATACCTTCTTACTATGCTGGTGATTTTGGTACATCTGGAAATCCAGAATCTGTAGTAGAAAGGTTTGGGGTTGTTTATTTTGTTGATGCAAAAGCAGGTAAAGTTATTAGACTTTCCTCTGATGGGATTACACCTATAAGTGAAAAAGGTGTAGACAGTTTCTTTGAAAACAAGTTTAAATCATTGATATCTACAACAGAAAAGATTCGTGTTATTGGTGGGTTTGACCCGGATAACGGAGAGTATCTTGTCACTGTAGAACCGGTGTTTAACACAACTTTAACCGTAGGCTCTGATGTTTATGATATCCCTACGGATGCATCAGCTGAATTCACTATACAGGGAGTAACCTATACCTCTAGTACTGTTTTATGGAATATATGGGGTAGCCTATGGAACACGTTTTGTGGAGATTGGCAAAACGTAGGTAACGGAATTGTATTTGTTGACTCGGTATTCCAAACTCAAAGTATTCTTGTTGACTCAGTATTTTTAGGCAGTGCAGCTACCATTAAAGTACTTGTAACAGATTCTGCATATAGCTTTAGCGCTATAGCAGATTTAAACCTAAGTACAGGTAAGGTTACCATGCCTTCTACTACATGTGAAGGAGATAACATAACACTGGGTAGCGCAGAGTCACAGGAGTCTGGGTTCACCATAGCATACAAGCATAAAGAAGGAGTTTGGGGTAGTAAGTACAGCTTTAGCCCAACGATGTATGTGAATATAAACAACGACCTATACAGCTTCTCTGATGAATCTTCAGGTCTTATGTGGAAGCATAACGTCAATGAAACTAGAAACAACTTCTACGGGACGCAATACAACTCTGAAGTCGAGGTTGTCTCTAACAGAAATCCTTCTATGGTTAAAGTCTTTGAAGCCTTAGCAGTAGAGGGTGGTGGAACTTGGTCTGGAACTTTAACAACGTCAGACCAGAGCACTACGATAGGAACTACTGATTTTGACATTCGTGAAGGGCATAGATACGCTATGATTCCTAGAGATACATTAGTATCAACAGGGCATCAAATCTACTTAGGTGTTGTTGCAGCTGGTGGTGTTACTGGAGATAAAGTTACGTTTACTACTCCTGTTAACAAGCTACCATTTGTTGTTGGAGACATACTTAAAACAGCCTCTGGTTCTACGCTTACAGGAACAGGAATGGAGATTAGTGGTATAACAGATAGAAAGACGATACAGTGTACCAGTGGTATATCTAATATATCCGCAGGTGACAATGTGTTTGTAGAACACTCGTCACGTATTGACGGAGACCCTATGAGAGACGTATTCTTAAAAATAAAACTAACCAGTACCGACACAACAGCCTTTGAAGTACATGCATTATCTTTAAGCTATGACAGGTCAAGGTTGCATAACGACAGAGTCAACTAAAAAGATTAAATTTGCATTATGGCAATAGACATTAATAAACTAGCAGAGATAGGCACGATGGCAGCCGGAGGTGGTTACGCTCAGGCAGCTCTTGGTGGAGCGCAGGCTGTATATGGCTTAACTCAATTACCAAAGGCAAAGGCTGAATTCGAAAGAGCTAAAGCAGCAGCACCTTCACTTGAGACTCCAGCTCAGTTTTATGAAAACTATAAGAACGCTTATGACGGAGAGATGGCTAGAATGCAGAACGATGCTATTCAATCTAATCTAGCTACTTCCATACAAGCCCTGCAAGGAGCTGGAGGAAGAGCGTTAGTCGGAGGCCTTAATCAAGCAACTGCTCAAAGTCAATCTGCTCAAAATTCTATGTTAGCTCAAGAGCGTCAAATGCGGATGGCTGCTGGTCAGCAACTCGCAAGCGCAGAGGAGAGAACTGTAGGAAGAAAAGAAGCTCGTAGTCAACAACAACAAGCATATGCTAACCAAGCTTATCAGGCCGCATTAGGAAATATAGGCTCTGGACTTGCATCTGCCGGAGAAGGGTTGATGTACGGACTATCTGCTGCAAAAGGGGGTAATGCAAATGAAGCTAGTCCTGATGGAGCGGTAAGAGATGTTGAAAAAGAAGGTTTTAATAAAAAAACAATAGAAGATACCGAGAAGCTTCAAGATGAATTAGAAATAAATGAGGAGAATGATATTCAATCTGAAGAGGAGGCTGAGGTTTCAGAAGATTTTGTAGGGAACCTAGCTTCTTTAGAAGACTCTAAAAATCAACAGGCTTCAAGGAACGAAAAAGCTAAAATATTACCTAGGATAAACACTCGTTTACAATCTGGTAAAGCAATGCGTCAAACCACCGTTGGAGATATTGGTGGTGTGGGGTCTTCGGCATTTGCTCCTAAGGCAATGCCTTCTTTCAGCCCAGAGCAACCCGCACAGCAGTTACGAGGTTTTACAGCACCGCCACCTGGATTTAGTTCTTTAGGGCCAGAAGGTGGGAGCGCTATACCAGCTCAATACAGAAACACTCAAGCTATGAAGCAGATTCAAGCTTTAGGAAAAGCATACTCTGCTTTTAAACCTTTCGTTGATAGCATGGGTAAGTTCCGTAACGGAGGAATGCTAACAGACGGTGCTTTTGACCACGCGTCTAATCCTATTGACTTAGTTCAAAACGGTCAGGTAGTAGGTGAAGCCACAGGTGGTGAGTACATTTTAAATCCTGAACAAGCGGCAGCCATTGCTAAGCAAAGCGCTTTTGCAAAAAATCTGTTCAAGAAATTTGAGAAGAACGCTAAAAAGAAAAAGTAATGTCAGTATTAGGCACAACAGTATTTAAAGTACCGAAGCTTGGAGAAACTGGTTTTAAAATAGACCAAATAAACGAGCAGAAGCAAAAACAGAAACAGGCTCAACTACAAAAACAAGTAGATGGTACTGGCGCTGAAAAAGCGTACATGGAAAATGCTATGGGTCTTACTGGCATATATAAACAAATAGCAGACGCTGAATACAGCGTGTTTAGAAAGGCTGCTATAGAATTTGAACAAACAGGTTCTAGTAGAGCGGAAGCAGCTATGAAAAAAGCTGCTGGCGAGCTTACCTACTCTGTAACAGCAGGTCGTAGTATATTAGATGTAGCCGGTAAAGAATATGTTACAAACAAAGCAAACGGATTTAAAGATGTTGCACTAAGTCCTGAAGAAGCTTCGGACTTGTATTCTGGATTTACCAATAGAACCGGAGAAGTTATAGTCAAGAACGGCCAAGTAATGGTTAAGGATGGAGACACCTTTGTGCCTGCTACTCAATCAACATACTTGCAATCTTCTGTAAACATAAACAACTCTCTTGTGCTACCACGCACAATCACGCAAGGCAAGTACGTAAACTTTAGTTCTTTCTTAAACGAAACGAGAGGAGCTATATCAGCTGGTTCTAGCGTTGTAAATGCTCAGGGAAGGGTAAACACTTTGTTTGAGCAGAAGTATCTAGACAAGCAGTTTCAAGCAGATGTTCTAACAGCATATGCCGTCTCTCAAGATGATGGTCTAGGTATGGTGGAAGACCCTACAAAAATAAGTGCTGAGCAGTTAAGTCAAATCGCTGATTTAGCAGGTAATCCAGAAATCGTAGCTCAAGCAAAGGAGTGGTATCAAGAACGCGTTCTTAATTCTGTCCCACCACTTTGGAGCGCTGGTTCAGCATCAGGGTCTCCTTCGATAGGTAGAGGTTCTTCAAAAGATATAGAGTTTGTAGAAGACGAAACAGTTTCGTTTACCATTTTATCAAAGACTAAAGATGGTTGGGTTGTCAACGATAAGACAACAGAAGATATATCATTCGACACTTACGGTGGTCTTCAGACTAATCTCCAAGGAAAGGGAATTACCGATGCTAGGAAGTTTAAATACGACATAGTAGGCATTGGTGTTAAAGACGGAAGAATATACGCGGACAAGCAAGCTGTAGAAGATTCTGGGTTCTGGTCTTTAGAATCTGGTAAGCAGTTTCAGAGAAAAGCAGAGAAGATGACACGGTCTGAATTCACAAGACTTCCTACAGAAACTAGGGATTTATTGAAGATGAAGTTTGGCGATGACCTTGCTAAAATGCTTGGTGACGATAAGAAGACTGAATCTTCTGATAGTAAACCAGAAGACGCTAATTCTACTGAGGAGAAAAAGGAGTGGGATGCTAACGAGTATGCGAAGAAGGCTGAGTAAATAACTATAGTAAATTCTGTATCTTTGCTAGAGTCTAAACAATTGATTTTTAGCATGAACGAAGAATACCTCAAAGGCCTACACAATCATCTTGGAATTAAAGATGATTACGATACTTGGATTAATTCTGTTAAAGACAATGAGGATTATCTCAAGGGTCTACATAACCACCTTGGAATTAAAGATGATTATGATACTTGGAACACATCTGTGCTAGGTAAAAAAAAAGATTTTACGGATTCTCAATCTACTGGAAGTCAAGAGAGTACACCTTCGGATTCTCAATCTAAAGAAACTAAATCTCCGGCTTACATTCCTGTACCAGGCACTCTTAAAGAAAGCATGGAGCAGTTTAATGAAACTGGAGAGATAAAACAACCTGTTGTAGGAACCAAGGCGGCAGAAAAACCAAAAGAAAAATCTACAGGAAGCTCAGAGGTTATTGAGTTTATAATGACCGAAGAATCGGCTAAGGCTAGAACAGCTCAAGATGCATTATTAGAACATCAGACAAGCTTAGACTCAGGAATCATCCCTGAAGAGAATCAAAGATTTTCAGAAACAGAAGCTATAAAAAAAGCTGAAGAAGCTATGGGAGCGGACTTCTCAGGTAAATCCTACCAAGAGGTCAAGGAAATAGTAGACGGAAGCAAACAGTACGCTGAGCAAGTGTTGTTCGAAAACACACTTGAAAAAGCTAAGGAAGAAGAAGTCAAGGACGAAACTGTATTTGGTTTAACAAGAACAGCTTTCTGGGATGGTTTAATCGAGACTCCAGCCAGAACTTTTGCTATTCGTCAAGCAGCCGCTAGAGGTGATTACGCTACTGTTGAAAACATGCAACAGGAAATAAACTTAAGAGCTGCTAGAACTAGTCTTTCATTAGGTATAGACCCGACAGATTCCAGAGGTATAACCGAAACATGGCAAGACGGAAACATAGGAGATGCAATATATAAAGGACTAAACGGGGCAGCAGGCTCTGCCGGTGGATTAATGCTTACAATAGCAGCACCTAATTTAGGTATAGCTTATTTTGGAACCACTGCTTATGCATCTACATATAATGAATATGTAGATAGAGGAGACCTTACTTGGGAAGAAAAAGAAAGCTTAGCCTTGATTGCTGGAGCTACTGAAATAGTTGTAGGTAAATTTTTAGGCGGTCTTGGTAATGTAAAAAGATTCAGGGGAGCAATAGGTATATCTGACGATATTGGAAAAGCGGGTCTTAAGTCTCAAAGAGCTGCTTACGATAAAGCTCTTAATTTCTTAGAGCCATACGGAAAGAAATTTACAGCAGCGATGAGGAAACCTTCGGTTCGTGGTACTGGAAGAGCGGCTTATGATACTGTTTCCGAAGCTTTTGAAGAAGGCTTTGTAGATATAGTTAATCAAGTCGCTGCACACGGTATAGCTGGAGATGACTTCGATGCTTATTCTATATATGACTCTATGATTCTTGGAGCCGCTATGGGTGGCCCTATGGGTGTAGGAACAGGAGTAGCTCAATACAGAGCTATAAATTCTGTTTACAACAAGCCTTTAGCAAAAGATTTAGAGAAATACGAAACTCTTCAAGAGCAATATAAAGACCTAAAGACGGCGGCAAAAGAAGAAACAGACCCTTCAAAGAGAGCTATTATAAAAGAAGCCGCTGAAGATGTAAGAAAAGAAATAAAAGAAATCACAAAGAGAAGCAAAGAAGCTTATAATAAACTCACCGACAAAGAAGCTATTGAGCTTCACGGAGCGAATAAAGAAATATCTAAGCTGTCTCAACTTGCTAGAGACCCTGATACAAGGTCTGGTACAAAAAGAGCTATTCAAGGTAAGCTTGCTGGTCTTCTATTACGAAAAGGAGAGTTAGAAGCAAAGGCTGGTATTGAATCGGAAGTAGACAAAACTATAGAACCTACAGGGGCAACCGAAACTAGTGCTGTAGATTCTCCGTTACAAGGAGAGAGTTTTACTGATATAGTCAATAAGCAAACAAAAGAAAGAGAAGCTGCTGAAAAAAGGTTATCTCCAAATGCAGTGGCTGCCAACAAGTCTGGTACGTTTACTTACGAAAGCGATGGCAACGCAGCTCCAAAAGGAACTGAAATGGTTCCAGCTTTAGGCAATACTAAGTCTATAAAAAAAGATAAAAAAGGAAACATTAAACGTGTGGTCATGAAGTCTCCTGATGGGGGAACTACATATAATCTTACAGGACAAGATGCGAAAGATATGGCTGAGCAGTTATATCTTAATGATACTCCCAATAGAGTTTTAGGTAAGAGATTTAAATATCTTAACAAAGCCAACAACACTTATGTAGAAGGTGTGGTCATGAAAGATGGACAGACTCTTGTTGTAGAAACTGATGATGGTAACATAATTGAAATCGGAAACATCAACGAGCTAGCTGACACACCTCTTAGAGACTTAGGCCTTTCTGAAGTATCAAGCGAAAAATCTACAGTTGAGTCCGAATTAGAGAAGGATAAAGAAGCAAAAAGGGTGGCTGATTCAGCTAACAAAGCTGAAGCAGCAGCAGATGCTGTAAAAAAATCCAATGAAGCTTCAAAAGAAGAAACTACAGATACTAAAAAAGTAGATAAGTCTACGCCAGACGTTAGTGCTATAGGTATGAAGCTTGACGAAAAGTCAAAATCATCTTTAGATAAAATCAGAAAAGTATTGGGTTTTGTTGTTCCTAATCTGAAGATTGTAGTACATAGCAGCAGAGATTCTTACAACGAAACTTACGAAGGAGCTAAGAGAAGTAATGGGCATTTTAATCCTAACACTAAAACCATACACATATTATCTGATGGTAAAAGCATATTAGGAAAAGACCTACAGACACTTATACGTCACGAAGCTATACATCCAGTATTAGATGCTTTACTTCAGCACTCTCCTGAAGCCACGGCAAGAGCAGCAGCTGGTGTTCGTTCTATTCTAGCAAGAATGTCGGGCAGCGCTAATGCTAGACGCGTTATTGCTCATTCTAAAAAATACAGCGGTCAAGGTCAAGAGATAGAAGACTTAGAACTTGTTACTGAATTCTTCGCTGTGTTTAGCGACGCTAGTGCTATTGAAGAAGCCAAGAAGTCTGTTCCTAGTTTTCTTGAACGTGTAGGAGATATGCTTAGTAAGCTGTTGAGAGCTGTTAATATAATAGACTCAAAAACAAAACTAGAAGGAGAGAAGGAAATAAAAAACCTACTCAACTCATTTGAGTTTTCCTTTTCTACAGGGAAAACATTGAATGACTCTAGACACAAGAATATTCTAGACTCTAAAAAGAAACAGATTAGAGAGAGTATTGATAATATTGGTAAAGAGCCTTACGCTCCAAAGAGGGGTGAATCATTACGTAATCTACTTGAAGGGCTAGATAATTCAAAAAGTAACTTCATTAAAGCTATTGACTTTGAACACAGTTTAGAGTTGAGAAGACTAGGGTTTTTTGAATCACATCAGTTATCAGATGGCTCTATTCTTCTTGGAAAAGGAGCTAGGTATGAAACGTACGACGCGTATCTCAACGTAGCTAAAATTCATCCTAAATCATTTATATCTAAGATTGATATAAAAGGTGACGAAAAGCAGAAAGTAGCTAATACTATTTCTGCCTTAGCTAAATTCTTGAAATCTGAAGTAGAGTTCATAGATAGACCAGACTTACCGTTTACATCTACTCTGATAATACCAGACCCTGATAACAAACTTAAATCACCCACGCCTGTAGTTAACCTAGCTTATGCTAACACAAGAACAGGTTCATCAGGATTTTCTACGTTTATAGTAGAGGCTGTTAGAACTGCCTCGCCAGTTACATTGAATGAGGTTTTAAAAGAAATGAAAACCTCTAATCCAAAACTTAATAGTGTATACCAGAAATATTTAAACACCTACACTGGACTAGACATTACCTCTAACATGTCTAAAGAAGATATTGAGTTCCTAGCTTTCTCTAGACTTCTTCAAGAATCAATTGACCGGGTTACGACCAAAGCGTTAGATAGTGATTACTCCGAATTTGCTTCGGACATGCAGGAAATATTCTCTAGTGTTATTACAGAAGAAGGAAACCAAGACTCCGCAAAAAACAAAAAAGGCGAATACAAAATACAGTTGATGCCATTTGGGGAAAACTTTATACCGGCTCTTAAGAATATATTTATTGATAAAAAAATAGAGTTTCAGGAATCGCTAAGCAGGGGTAAAGAAACTGCTAAGAAATTAATAGATAACCTAGCTAAAATAGTTAACGACTCTAGAGATTCAGGAACAATTTCTCGTCAGAAAGATGAGTTATCTATGCTTCATACCAGAGATGTAGATAGATTAAATGTAATAGACTGGATAGCTATGGAAACCGAAGGAGACTTTAGTCATCCTGCTATTAAAAGAATATTAAAAGGTTACGGGATTCCTTCTATATTAAACACCTACGCTGATGAAGCTCAGAAACTAGGAGCTTTTTATGTTCATCTAAACACTTTTTTTGAAATTAATAAAGAAGGCGGAAGTAAAAGTTACGCTAAAGTAGAAAAAGCTTTCTTTGATAAATCTGATTCAGGATTAAGTGAGTCAGAAAAAGCTGTTTTGAATTTAATACAGAGCTATGCAGATTCAATGTCCGAAAGCCTTAGAATATTAAATTTTAATTACGAGGCAAAACAACTGTCAACATATACTAAAACTTTCATAAGCGATGTAGCTGGAGGTTTAGAATTTGATGCAGTTGCTAAATCGTTAGGTATAGAAGAAGGAGTAGTCGCTACATCAAGAAGCAACAGCGATGCTGTGGAACTTTTAATAAGTTTAGGTACAAACGCTTTAAGCGTCTCAGAGGCTGATTTTGCTGATGAGTTTTCTGAGTTTTTAGGAGAAAATGTTTACGAACAAGCGTCAGACGCTTATTTAGCACTGTATAAGGAAATAAAAACAGTTGATTCCGAAATAGCTTTAAAGACAAAGGAGTTTTCAAGCCCTAAGCAAGCCTTAGATTTCGCTATAAATGAATTAAACTATAGAGCAGTAGACAGTGCTTTTGTTAAAACTATTAAATACTCTGAAATACAAGACATTATTAACAACCGGAACATGTATCCCGATGGGCTACCAGAAGGTTCTGAATCAACAATTTTTAGTAGAGGAGCTGAGCTTGAAATAGCTGTAACACCTACAGCAGTGGATGGAATAGTCGATGTTTCTTATGGATTTCGTTATAAAGGCAAGAATAATCGGCTAAGTCTAGAATATGCTGATTACCCTAATAAATGGGCGGTTGGAAAGATAACCTTACCTCTAGTCTTTGATGCTGTCGCTGAAATAAGCGGCTTAATAAATGCTAAAGGAGTAGAATTTCAGGCTATAGCAAATTCAAAAAGTAATAATATTGACGAAAGTCTCTATGATGAAAAACAGCTAGAAGAATTTGAACGAAATATAGATAACAGAGCAAAGAGAAGAGGTCTTAATAATATAACCGCTTTCAAACAAGGTAGTATAATCGACGCTAGAACGAGCGGAAACATTTCCTTCTTCTTTAAAGATTCTAAAGACAATAATATATTATATACAACTAAGGATAAAAAAGTAACATCTTTAATTAGTAACCTTACCCAATTTTCAGACTATGATAATGCCGATGGATATGGACAGCGTATAGCTAATAATTCAGAAATATATAAAGCAATTATTTCTGGAGATATTAAAACTACGAAAGAGGTATTTTCTAAAGAGGGTGACTATTTAAGTAAAATGTTACTTAAAGGTGACATGAATAACGAGAATTCATATGTTGTTGCTGAAGCAGAGACTATAAAAAATACAGGTGTGTTGTCTTCTACTTTTGAAAACTCTATAAAGTACATATCCCCCGCTGTTATTAGAGAGTCGTTATCCGACGAAGGGCCGTCTGGTGAAGAATCAGCAATGGGTATCGATAACATGTTTGCCCAAGCTGAGAAGCATATCATTGAGGCTGCGAGTAGCAAGAAGTGGGATTGGAAAAAGATGTTGACCCGTAAAACTTGGGTTGATAGAAACGCCAATCTTAAAAAAGCCATGGCGGATGGTTTCTCTAAGTACATTATGGCTCTTCAGATTAACAAAGCCGGTGCTACATCTTATGCTGACAGAAGGTTTCAGGATATAAGAAAGTCTATATATGATAACATAACAAACACAGAAAGAGAGCTTATTGATAAGTACATCTTCATGAAGCGTGTAGTGGATATAGACACTACTTGGATAAAAAGAAGAAATTTTTATGATTCTAAATTAAGAGAAGAGCAGAGTCAGATTGCTTATTATCAATCTGAATTATCGGAGGCTAAGAAAAAAGGAGATAAAGCTCTTGTTAAAGAGATTGAAGACGATATCAAAGAATCTAAAGACAAGTCTAAGTACTTCGAATCTCAATTTGAGAAGTACTCTGTAATGCCTTTACATCCTCAAGGGGAGTATGTATCTAAAGATGGTAAAACTAAATTTCTAGTTACTAATAAAGAATCAGCTGAACGTGCTATAGAACATTTTAAAGATACGTTACCAGCTAAGACTATGACTCTTCTTGAAGAGAGAGCGGAAAGTTATTTTGACGCTTATAAAGAAATTCTAAGAGACCACTATAAAGCTGGGTTAATAGATAAAGAAACTATGGAGCGTTTCATCAACAATGACTACTCTCCTCGTTTATTCTTGCAGAAGATGTTTGGAAACATAGATGAAATCGTGTTACAACAAAACGGAAACTTTGCTAGAGAACAGATTCAAGCTATCAGAAGCGGTTCAGACAATGGCATATTCACGGATACTGAATACCTACTTGACATTAGTTTAAGAGCGTTGGAAAACAAAAAAGCAAAGAATAAGCTGTTCCAGGAAATGCATAAGGAAGCTAAGCTGAAATCATTTGAAATTGCAGGTGGTCAGTTTATTAGAGAAGGTAATTTTAAAAGAACAAAAGCCGGGGAAATAAAACAAGATGCATACGGCAATTACGAATACGAAGACGCTGACGAAAACTTTGTGAATGTGTTTTACAGAGAAGGCGGAAAGGTTAGAGCTTTTCAGATACATAAAGACTATCACAGCGACTTAGTAGGGATAAGAGGTTACGCTATGAGTCCTAAGACAAGAAAGGTACTCAAGTGGATTACAGGGACTCAGATAGTAAAAGCTACAGCAACAGCCCTTAATCCATTCTTTGCTATCACAGGTACACTACGTGGTTTTAAAGAGGTTACAAGAGGTAGAGGTGTATACGACAAGTATAAATACCTTCCTATAATGAACGTAATGGTTCTTATTGATTTCGTTAAAGCTGCTAAAGATGTTACGACTAGCAACAATGAATTAGTTGAAGAGTATTACGCGCACGGTGGTGGAATGTCTTTTATGACAACTCAAGGTAAGCCTGATAAGCTGTATCAAAAGAAAAGAAAATTTGGTATTGAATTCCTACAGAGAAGAGGTATTAAAGTGAATCCTTTTGGAGCATTAGCTTATGCTGGTGAAAAAGCGGAGCTAGCTTTAAGGCTAGCTGTGTATAAGCGTACGAAAGAGAATTTAGAAAACTCAATGCCTGATGCTACAGAAGACCAGATAAAAACTATGGCGGCTGCTGAGGCTCGTTTAATAGCGGATTTCGCCCAAGGCGGAGAGCTTTCAACAGAAGTAGATGTATTGATTCCTTATTTTAATGCTGCTATACAAGGAACTAGAGCTTCTTATGACTACATGAAACAGAACCCTAAGAAGTTTTGGAATAAGCAAATTCAGGCGTATGCGTTGAACACAGCTTTAGCAGTGTTTGCTAGAATGACTCTATGGGATGATGAAGAAGATGAAGATGCTTACGCGAAGACATCTCCTTGGATTTTAGAGAAATACAATCTTATACCTACAGGTCTTAAGAATAGCCTTGGAGAACACATTACTCTGAAAATACCTAAGGTTCATCAATTCTTAATGTTTGATGCTGTTGCTGAAATCACAGCAAAAGAAATAGTTTATGCTTTAAAAGGTAAGGAATTTGGGTCGAGTCAGTTAAGCCCGGATGGAGATGGTCAGTTTCTTATGGACGCTATCTTATCTTCTTTTCCAGGTGGGCAATTTGTGCCTATATCAGACATGATGAGAGGTAGAAACCCTATTTCAGCTATTGGACAGAGACTTATAGGTTCAGTACCTACAGCCTCATCGCTGATAGCCTACGCAGGAAATTACGATTTATTTAGAGATAAGATTATATCTTACGATAAAGGAGAGGTGTTTCCATTTGCGGAAGGATACAAAGACGCTAACACTCATGATATCTATAAGTTCTTTGGAGACATAACCTCTGGAATGAAGAGAGGTTCTATTTCTCCCAAAAGAGCTGAAGTAGCTATAGAGAAACTAATTGGTTCTGAGTCTACTCTTTTAACCGCTTTGTTGTACCAGATGACTGATAGATTTATTACCACAAAAGAAGAGAGAAGAGGTATTGAACTTCCTAAACCAAATAAAGAGTATAAAAACATGTTTGGGCTAGGTAAGTCTTTTATGTATACCATACCTAGTAAAGCTTATCAGAAGAAAGAAGATATAGCGGAATTAATTAATATGGAATCTCTTACGGAGGCTAAAATGATTAAAAAAGATATTAGAATAGCAGCTGGTAAATACACTTTAGATGAACTTAGGGTCATGGGGGAATCAGGTAAGTTACCAGAAGAGTTGACTAATTTTGTATCTGATTTAGACCAACCTCAAATAATGAAGAAGTATTACTTAAGTGTTTTCAAAAACCTAGCAATGGGTAACGCTGTTGATGACAACAAGTATCTGGAGATAAAATACGCTAAAACACCTGAGGCAGAGCTTAAATTGTTTATGCATTATTTTGGAGACCCTGCGGAGTTAAGCAGCAAAGAGCTTTCAGAGATTCAAGGAAATTTACAGTTAATAGGATACAGCTTTAGTGACATGACTAAGTCTTATTACCCCAGAGAGAAAAAAAATAACCAAAAATAATTATTATGAGCTTCAAAGAAATTTTTAAAGATGACAACAAGTACAACGAGAAAACTGTAATCGGTTTTCTATCGTTTGCTGTAATGGTAATTGTAATGCTTGCCGATGTGATAACAGGAGCTTTTGGTAGCGACCTGCCTATCAATGAGTTTACGTATAACAGCTTTGTTATAGTAACCCTTGGTAGCTTCGGTATTGCTGGATTAGAAAAGTTTGCTAAAAGAGCAGAGTAATGGAGCTAGAAGTACTAAGATTTAGCAGTCAAAAGGATTCCACTAATGGTATCCTGTTTGATGTTACAGGAGGAAAGAGACAGTTTCTTTGCTACACCCTAGAGGACGAGTTCAGAGAGGATAAGGTAGCCGGTGAGACTCGTGTGCCTTCAGGAACCTATAAGGTCACCTTACGCACTGTGGGAGGCTTTCACGGAAGATATGATAAGAAGTATGGCGAAATGCACAAAGGAATGCTATGGGTACGTGATGTGCCTAATTTTGAGTATATCCTTATTCACACTGGTAATACTGATGAACATACTGCTGGGTGCTTACTTCTTGGTGATAGCCAACAAGCGAACTTTGGCAATAGCGATGGTTTCGTTGGTTCGTCTACTCAGGCTTATAAAAGAGTTTATCCTGCGATTGCTAAGGCTTTGGAAGAAGGAGAATCGGTAAGCATTACTTATACTAACTTTGATACAATATGAAAGCAAAAAAAAAATACAATAAAGGTGGAGAGATAGACCCGCCAAAACTAAGCAATAAAAAGCTTGCTAGGTATCTACGAACACTGATAACTAAAAAAACACCTATGGATAAAATGGGCGATATTGTAAGCTCGTCAGTCAATTTTGTTGCAAATACTGATGATGATGGTTGGGTAGGTATTGATAAATACAATTCAAAATACAATAAAGACGGTAGCGCTACGTTTGACTTTTCCAAATACGGTGATGGCGAAAATAACAAGGGTCTTGAATGGTTCGGAACACCCGTAAAGACATCTAGGATGGGTTATGAATATATAGACCCTATAACTATTCATCCACTTGAAAACGCATTAGAGCTTAGTAATAAAAGATTTAAAGAGCAAAAACCATTACAACTTGTAGACCCGTTTCCAAGAGTGTACGACAGAAAGATGGATGCTAGTGGAACAAAAGCCATATACAATACAAGCAAGGGTAAAATAACAAAGAAGAAAGGTAAGGAAGATGCTGATTTTGTTAAGCTAATGAAGAGACTTGGAAGAAACTACAGATAATGAAATGGATAAAAAAATTACACCAGTACGCATATCTATTAACTGTGACTATATTATTGACGAGTTGCAGCGCTCAATGGCACTTAAAGAAAGCGGTGCAAAAGAACCCGCTGATACTGGAAAAAGACACATTAATTGTGATGGATACGGTTGTAAGCCCACCTGTGGCTATCACGGATACTGTGATTATGAAGCAACACGATACTATAACTCTGGTAAAGGACAGGCTGAGGGTAAGAATAGTGAAGGTGAACGACACGATTACCATAGACGCAGTATGCGACTCTGATACTATAATCAGGACTATAGAAGTCCCCTACGAGAAGCTTATATATATTGAGAAAGAAAACCTGTTTGACAAGGTTAAAAACTTAGCGATATACATTGGTTTAGCATTCATTGGTTTTAAAATATTTATGAAGCTATTTGAGAGGAAGCGGTAGTTGTATGTGAAAAGAAAAGGGAGCCACGTACGACCCCCTTTCTACCAAACCAAATTACCAAGTTACCAAGCTTGGGTGAGCGCTCGTCTTTCCGAGCTGTCTACGAAAAATGTGAAATATAAACTCTTAGTAAATCTAATATCTAAATCCTTTAAATCCTATTATATGTAGAAAAGTTTCTACTAAATGGGCAATTCTTTTTGAGCGCGTGGCTATGACTATCTTGTAACCAGCTGTATCTCTCTTATCAACTGTTTTATGAGCGCGTATTCTTCTATGAAGATTGTAAGTCATACCTATGTAATTATGCTTAGGCAGATAGTAAACCACATACTTATCTCGTAGTTTCTTATCTGGCCCATGCTTATCATAGTCTTTCTTACAAGCCTTGCAATATCTAGCAGCTCCTGATTCTCTTCTGTTATCTCTGTGAAAATCAGATAGGGGTTTATCTGATTTGCATTTACTACAAACCTGACGCTTCATCTGCTGCGCTTTGAATTAATTCTAACTCTTGACGTATTTTTGACAAGAATTTCTGTCTAATAGCCTTTACCTCTTCTGAGGTGACCAAGGGGTCACCATCATTGGTATGTACGCTTTCGTAAAGCTCATCGATTAAATCGTGAGCGTTTAAGCACGACAGGTTGTAAAGCCCTGATAGTTTTTCTGGTTTCATCTGGATTTAAGATACGTTAACACTTCGTCTACTTGTGATTTATTCTTTGGAATAAATACAGCGTGGTCTGACATACCTGCATCCATAAGATGCCTTAAGAAAAGCTTCCATCTAAGGGGAAAGGAATCGTTAGCTCTAACAAATCCTTTTGTCTCTATGATTACTTTTTCTTTTGGAAGATAGAAATCCGGTCTGTATTTGATAGGTAGAGTTTTCCTACCTGTTACATTTACGAGACACTTGTTTTTAGGAACAGACTTATAGTGGTCAGAAGGGTATTCAAACCCTTCTACTAAGATAAATTGCTCCTCATATTTGAAATCATATTTAAATTGACGTAGAGAGTCACCACAATATTTCTCTAAGCCATTCTTGTATTGTCCAAACGATTTCTTCTTCATTGCCATATAACTAATTTAGCTATAATATGCAAGAAAATAATATCCTTTTTTTTAAATTATAAACAATTAGAAAGCTGTGTTAGGGTCAACTATCTGTGTTTGAACCGCTTCCTTTCTTACATCTAGAATGCTATTGAATAAAGGTTTTCCATAAGGGTCTAAAAACCCGGAGTTTTGGTGATTCATTTGAAATCTAACCGGGTCATCTATACTTGTAGGTTCACCACCTGATTCTGTTTCTCTTATTTTTCTAACGTGCAACTCAATGGTTCTTTTATCAAGAGCATCTTGAGCTTGAACTTTTCTATGAAACGTGAGAAAATCATCGCTACGGTTGACATGCTTCGAGCCACCCTCAGTGTCTTCCGCGTAAGGCGCTACTGGTAGACCATCCGCTCCTTTCCGACGTTGAGCCTCTGTTACTGCATGCATGTTTAGCCACACCGCAATCTGATGTTTGTTTGCGAAAGTCAAGAACTCTGAGGAAGCCTCGTAGTGATATTCATGTGTTGACAACCCGCTTCTTTCGCTCATGTCTATACGAAGAGAGTTGTAAGGGTCAATGAAGTAGCCATTGAATCCATCCTTAGCTAACAGTTTCTCTCCGAATACAATAAGGTCATAATAGCTGTAAACCTGTTTGTTACTGATGAGTGTAAAGCGCTCAGATACCCATTCATAAGATATCTTTCTTTCAGCGTAGGTCATTTCCTTAACATCTTTGTTAGCACAGAAAGACATCAACTTCATCTTTATTGAGGCTGTTTTGTTTTCAGAAGAGTATATTATCCACTTCCAATTATGTCTGATAGCGGAGTTTACCATAAGGTATAAAGCGAATGTAGTCTTACCTACATTCGAATGACCATTGATGATGGTATAGTTAGCCTTATATCTAAAGTGTTTATCCAATACAGTAGAGCCAGTATCTAATCCTGAAGGGATGTTACCATCAGCAAAGTCATTTATCCACCGGAAGTCTTCATCATCTGAAGAGACAAAAGACATGTCTCCATCATTGATTAACATCTCTCTATGAGCCTTGTCTTCTTGGTCTATAATCTCATGAATCGGCATTGACTTACCCTTTGATATACCATCCGCAATGGTAACCATAGGGTCATAATGCTCATCATACTCCCTCTTGCTGAATTCACGAAAGAGTACACGCTTTACTTCGTCCTCTTCCATCCTTCCGGCTGAGATGTATCCCCCACACAAGATAGAAGCCTTCAGTAAAGTTTCATGTCGGTGGCCATCTTCAGCCCGCCTAACCATACGAGCAGCTAGGTTAAGCTTCATGTAATCAGTGAAGACATAATCTTCGTTAACCTCAACCTTAGTGGTCTCGTGTTCAGTTATAAATGCAGAGAAAGGCTTAGCAGTCATTTGAACTATAAGCTCAGGGTCATAAGACTCAAAACAAGCTCTAGATAGATTCTTTCCTGTGCCATCTACCTCAAGGCCATAGGTTTTCTCAAAGTAAATCATTAAGGCTCTGAAGTGGTCTTCATGACGCTCAGGGTTCGTTATCTGAACCAATGCTTTAACACCATTACCTGACGGGCTAACCCAACAAGAAAAAACATACTCATCTGTCCCTAGCGTTCTTTTTACAGAGGCTACATCTACATTGTCTAAATCAAGCACTATAAATGTAGAGTGCTCAAATATATCAGCATCCGTTCTATTTGTGAAAGTCCCTGAGAACAACACAACTGGTAGCTGTATTTTTACAGCTTTATCTCCCGTTTCTCTTATGTTATCGACTAACTCTTTTGAGTTCCCGTTCTTAATATTCCTTATAGCATCAGCTAAGGATATATATTCCGGATTGTCTGTATCGTAAATAGATTGGAAGCAGGTAACTTGTATTTCATTTGGATTCATTTGGCTATGTGGTTGTTTGGGTAAAATGTAAACTTTCAATATCCTCTACACTTAAGATGGTTTCTTGCCAGCGTTCAAGGTGTGGTTCTTCTTTTTCGTTATCCATTGCAATTCTAAGCAAAATAAGATAACCAGTCAAGTCTTTTATATTATCTTCTCCGAATCCTCCGAATCCTTCGGTGTTCTTGATACGCATAAGTTTATCATCAATACGACAACAAATATTATCAATGGCGTTGCCGGAAGCAAATACGTTTGCAGGATTGAGCGCAGAGTCTCCATAGCTTTCGTTTTTTTCAATTAAAAGGTCTATAACTTCTTGACCTACTTTTTTAATTTTGTCTTGGGTTGACATAGTAATTCAGTTGATTTAATTAATAATCCTCTTGAGGTGTTGTTGTCACCTCCTTTTACATCTACTCTATTAAAACGGGTTCTACACAATTCTTTTAATCTGTCTGTAGAAATCATTATAGAAAACAGTATATCGTCTATCTGAGCTTCATCTAGTGTTTTCTTTAGTCTCTTACCTTTTGATGTAGATGCTATTAGCATCCAATAGTCGGCATTGGTTGTAGCTATTCCTGATGGGTTACCACGCGACTCGTACTCAATGTAGAAATTGCCGGTGTTGTAACAAGCAAAGTCAAACTTTACTTCTATAGTTTTATCAGAAAGCATCTTGCCTACCCATCCCTCGCCTAGCTGACCTAAAGCAAGGTCGTATCTAAAGTCTCCGTTAAAGTCCATTACCAGTTATAATTTTCTACCCATAGGGGTGTTTTTTCTCCGACCATTGCGCCAAATATATTAAACTCAGCGAACTCAACAGCCTCATCAGGCCCCATTCCGTCACGCTTCATTAGCACATCAACGACTAAGCTTCTAGAATACACTACCTTCCAGAGATTTGGTTCGAATCCTATGATGGCTTCATCTAAGCCATCAGCAAACAAGACATCTTCGGAGGGTGCGAAGTCTTCTAAAATCCTATCCTTAATCATTTTCTATTCCGTTAGCATCTCTGTCTCTGTTGCAGAGCCTCACAAGTGATTTCTCATCGTTGAAGTAGCTTTCAAACGGGACAGTCTTAGCGAAGACTCTACCGTCTTCGTAGACCTTATTCAGTAATTCTTTCATACTCTTTTTCATAGCTCGTATTTTTTAACGTATCTAAACAATGTTCTTAGATTGCAACCGAGTAAAACAGATGCTTCTTTCATGTTGCCACCTGTTCTTCTAAGAGCTTCATACACGTATAATTCTGTATGGTACTCAATGTTGAGGTTTTCTGTTTTCATTTCTCTTTGGATTGCATTTGTTTAGCCAATTGTATTACGGCATCTATTTTCACAGTATCGCTTCCATACATCCACTTGCTTAGTTCAAGTGTTTCAATCAATTCTTGCATTGGTGTTTTCATTTGTTTTTCTTTTTAGGTGTACCAAAAACTCTTAATTTATTAGCCTTCTTTTGGTTACGTTGCTTATTCATTTTCTCGTAATATTCTCTTTCCCAATTGTCTTCGTGTGGTATAAACTTCATTCTACTTCCCTCCACGTATCTCCAATCAGAACGCTTTTTAAATCCCAATAATCTACTTCTTCACAGAAGTCGCATAACCCAGCAGAGCCGTCACTATATTCCGCTATATTTATTGACAAGCACCTGGAACATTCGTATTGAGCTTCAATTGGTGTCTCACTTTCTTCATACAGTTTATCAAGCCAATGTTTTGGCTGCTCTTTCTTAACCTCTTCTTTCCATTCATTTACTACAACCGGAGCGGGTTGTTCATAAATCAGTGGCGTGGTATCATACCTAGATTCTATTTCAGAATATATATCTCTTAGATATCTATCTCTGACATATTTTTCTTCTTTCATCTCTCTTTGGTGTTAAAGGTGTCAAGCTATAGCCTGACAATGTATTATTAAAAGTCAGTTTATACCCTTACTTATATCATTAAAGGTGTCAAGCATCTTGTGCAGTTTACTTGACATTGTTGGTGTTAAAGGTTTAGTTGAA